>Ga0180732_1000801_pt1 | contig 23009 bp, 46 predicted proteins | sample KR11_01MetaG_FD_148674 | JGI IMG/M metagenome (GOLD analysis project Ga0180732, IMG submission 148674) | Groundwater microbial communities from the Olkiluoto Island deep subsurface site, Finland - KR11_0.1 MetaG | ecosystem: Environmental > Aquatic > Deep subsurface > Groundwater | place... | reverse complement strand
TGTACTCTGGTTTTTATGCTGACCTTTGCCTTGACCAGTTTGGTACAGTCATCTTCTGTACACATGAGTTTGAAGGCTTGGTTGGCACAGTTGCCTACTTTAGAGACGCTTTATACCAGCACGTCAACCTATCTGTCAAAAACCTTGCTCGTATTTACCAATACCACGGTTACGGATAGTACTAATGGGTTGGCAATTTCAAAACCTATTGATATAACTGGCGGCGTGTCGTATTCGTCCGGCACTGCTGGGGCTACGACTGTTAAATTATGGGGTATGTGCGCTTCCAGTCCGACCGCAACTGCTATTGGAGATATGTATATTTCTACAGTTGGAAAGCTGTATATAGCCGAATCAACCGGAACCGGTTCTTGGACTCTTGTTGGCGGACAATCTTAAATTACAGATTTAAAGGAGAATTGGAATATGAAAGTATCAATAATCATCCCGACTCACGATAATTACGATTGTTTGGTAAAAACTATTAACCTGCTCTATTATAACTTAGAGAAGATTAATAACTTTAAGGATTTTGAAATCTTGCTCATTGACAACGCGGCGGACGAAAAGACCAAAGAGTTCTGTAAGTTCGCCGAAAAGACGTTTAGAGATTTTCGGATAATCACAAACACCGAGAACCTAGACTTCTCAAGGGCTAATAACCAGGCGGTTAAGTTCGCTCGGGGCGAATACATTCTTTTAATGAACGACGATATCATCCCGAATAAAGACTGGTTATTGCAGATGATCAAATGTTCCGAAGAGCAAGGGGCTGGGATAGTCGGGTCTTATCAGTTCAATCCTGAAAACTTTAAAACCGTTCATGCGGGCGTAGCTTTTAATGAAAAACACCAGCCTTTTCATGTACTTTACGGAACCGAACCTTTCGATCCCCGGACACTAATTACTAGAGAAGTGCAAGCAGTGACTTTTTCCTGTGTGCTGATTACTCGAAAAACCTGGTTTAATTTGGACGGATTAACCGAATACGATCCCGACCCGGAGTGTTTTTACCAGTTTGAGGACATTGACTTTTGTATGCGCGCGGGCGTAAAGGGGATAAAAATAGTCCAGTGCGCCGAAGCCAGAGTAGGTCATTGGGTAGCCCAAACCTCTAAAAAAGTCTTTAGCCAAGACAACAGCAAGGTCTATAAACACTTACCGAGGTTTATTGATAACTGGAAATTCGTGGCCAAGCCCGACCGGGAAATGTATGACAAAATGCCAGAAGGACAACCTACTATTTTAATAGGTATTCCGATTTCTGAAAGGTACGAGTGGTGTATGCCGCATTTAATTCACAATCTGGCCCAGCAGAATTTCTATAAAGGAAATATTCATATTTGTTTTGCTATCAATAATTCAGGTGAGAACTTCTGGGAAGAAACTCTTGAGACGGCCCAAACAAAACTTATTCCTTCGGGATTTGCGGAAGTGCATTTACCGCGAAAGGTAAGTATAGGCGGGATTAAACACAACACGATTGTAGACAGTAGAAACTTTGTCCGAGAACTCGGCAAAGAGTTAAATGTTTCGCATATAATGTACTGGGACTGCGATGTCTTGATGTCCCCGGACGCTATTGAAAGACTATTTAAGCTCTGCACTAAAGAACACCCGATTTCTTGCGGGGCAGTGATGTATAAGTCGGCGGAACCTAACAAGCCGATGTTATTTACTAAGAAGGCAGAGTACGATTTACAAACTTATGAAGAGCAGATGAAAGAAAAGACTGATCTCGAAGTAATGGAAGCTACAAAGGACTGGCAATACTTCAATACAGGCTTAGGCCCGTTCAGGTTTTGCCCTGAACTGATAGACGGTGGAGTCCACGAAGTCGGGGCCGCGGGAATGGGTTGTGTGATGATGACCAGAGAGGTAGCAGATGATATTTCGTTTGAGCCTAACCAAAAAGGCTTTGGATCAGAGGACTTATGGTGGTTCTTCAAGGCCGGCAGAAAAGGATATAAAATCGTCTGCGATACTGCGTTAAGAACATATCATTTTATCAAAGGGGGAATTTATGAGTGGTCAGTATTTACTGTTCAAGGTGACAAATAACATTAAAATATCTGGTAAGTATTTAGAGCGGGGAACAGGATTAAAAATTGACGTCCCTGAAGACCGCCTACCCCTGGAAATCCGGCGGAAAATGGGTATTGCCCTGCGGCTGATTAAAGGAGACGATGTAAAACTATTCAAGGGGAAGGTGGTTATCTTTCCGTTCGCGGGAATGAAACCCGCACCCGAGCCGAAACCCACACTCATGGAAACACCTATTAAAGAAAAAACTGATTCTAAAACTAAAAAGAAGGAGAAATAAAATGCGGCCTAAACTGTTAGTAGCGATTTTACTTTTAGCCCTGTTTGGTCTTGGGGCAACGTCTTTTCAGAAGTTTATCTTTACTCCGGTAAATAATATCTATTTTGACCAGGTATCTGCTTCGACTACGACCGCCGCGGCGATCTGTTCTTCCCGTCCAACTCGGACATCTTTTAACTGCGAAAACGACAGCTCCACCGTCGTTTGTGTATCCACAACAGCCATTACCCAGGCGACTATTAGTTCAACCAAACATTGGGACTTGGGACAGAATGAAAGACTGCCGATGGAATTGGAAAGTTATACCGGCATACTTTATGCAATCAGTTCCGGGACTACCGGTAATCCGGTTACTATGCAAACAATGGAGTTATACAGGTGAGATGCTTTTTGTACGCGGTTATAATCTTGGAGATTTTCACAATCGGGATGTTTTTAATTCTTTATTTAGGTGGTATGTATGCGTAAACTTCTATTCTTACTATTTCTGTTGATAGCGACGCAGGCTCACGGGGCGACTGTCCTTGACACAAAAGATATGGAATGACCAAAGGCATAGTAACCAAAACTGTTAATAGAATAAGCATTGCTAATGATGAGCAAGAATTTTATACCTATCCTAACGGGGAAGATAGCCTTAAATATGGTTTGATATTCAAAAAGAAACCAGCAACGAATCAATTTGTTTTTAAGTTAGAGGGATGGAAAGACTTTGATTTTTTCTACCAGCGTCCGTGGAAAAACTATGAGCCTTTTACCAAAGACGGTATTGAATATATCAGAAAAACAGATGAGCCAATTAGGGGATCGTGGCGAGAACCAAAAGTACAAGGATGTTATGAGATATTTCATAAGACCAAAAAGAATTATGAATTAGGGAAAACTAATTACGGTATTGGTAAGTTTGGGGATATTTACTGCCCACGATTTATAGATGCAAATGGAAAAATTGCCTGGGGTGAATTGGTTATTAAAAATGGGGTTTATACCGTAACTATACCGCAGGATTTTTTAGATACAGCAACCTATCCAGTTATAGCCAATGATGAATATGGATATAATAATACAGGGGCAAGTGCTGGGGCATTAGCGGTAAATGTTTGTATGCTTGCCCAATTAGGGGCAGCGCCTGCAAGTGGAACCTTAAATTATGTTTATTGGTGCGGACAGGCAGATAGCGAAACAAAAACATATAAGACTGCTATGTATAGTGAAACCACAGGGTCACCAGCTACGAGAATTGGAATAGATACTAATGCTACAACTTGTAACACTACCACCCAATTTAGACAAAGTGCTGATGATTATAATTTAGCCATTACTGCTGGTAATGTTTATTATGCTGGATTAAGTGATGTTTCTGGGCAGTATAATTATAAATTTACTGATGTAGGCGGCACAACTTATGGATTTATTAAAGATGATGTTGCTACTTGCCCTGCTACATGGACAGATTTTACATATTCCAATTATTTAGATAAAGAATATAGAATGAGTTGTTATGTAACCTACACCGCTTCCTCCACCTCTCCCCCCTTCTTCTCAATTATCAATGTGGGGGATTAAATGCTGAGAGACGAGTACGATAAGTTTGAAAGAGATGTTAAGGAAGATGTAGCCTGGTGGATCGTGTTTGTAATCGTAGTGGTGGCAGATATATGTATGATTATCAAGATTTAAAATGGACGATATTGGGCTTGTTGATTGCGGTGTTAGCGGTGATGTGGGTGTGGATAAGATTAAAGTACGGGATAGGAGTGAATAAATGAGTAATTACTGTGTAGAGGCTGATATCCTTACTAATCTGCGGGGCTTGGTTTCTGCAGACGTTCCAACTTTGGCTTACACGTTGGCGAACAACCTGATAAACGGAAAACTATCAAGAGTTTATATAGTACCTTTTACAACTACCCCGCCATTGATCAACTCTCTGGCTATTATATTGACCTCTTACTACGCAATGAGAATGATTTTTACCGAGTCCCAACAGAATGACAGTAAATGGGTAAAGTCAATGTACGACCAGGCCATGGAAACTTTAGACGAAATAGCCGAAGGTAAGCAGCAATTAATCGACTCTGCCGGCGCGGAAATAGCAAGACAGGTTTCAAATGATGTTTATTCAAATACTATGGACTTCACCCCGACCTTCGGAGAGGACGAAACCGAAGATCAAACTATTGACCAGGATAAATTGGACGAACTTGAAAGCGATAGGAGTTAAACGTGCCAAATGCCGGAGCGCCTATAAAGATTACGGTAGATGATAAAGCCTTTAAAGATCAGTTTTCTAAATTAATAAATCGTACCCAGAACAAGGAAGGCTTCTTTAGGAACTGGGTTATTCCTATTATGTACAAAGACTTCGCCGACCACTTCTCTAAAGAGTCCGGGCCGAACGGAAGCTGGCAACCGCTTAAAAAAAGCACAATGTTTTCCCGAAAAGGTAATGTTACGAAGTATCACCCTGAAAATAAGGCACAAAAGATACTACAAGACTCAGGTTTAATGAGAATGTCCGTAACCGTTCCGGGTGCGGCAGATAATGTAATGAACGTAGGCCCTGGCTTTGCTTTAGTAGGTACTAATAAACGTCAAGCCGCTACTCATCAATTCGGTAGGGGTGCAATCCCTCAAAGACAATTCTTATGGATGTCAAAAGACGCTCTTGACCGGATTCTGAAACAATTAAAGGTTTGGATTTTAGGAGAAGCCCAATGACCCTTACAAATGCTCTTGCCCCCTACCTGACTATCAGAGACGCTATAATAACCCTCTTAAAGGCGAATTTGACCGTGGTCAACACAGATTTAACCTATTCCGTAGTAGTTACAAACATTGATAAAGGCGATCCCACGGTTGAACCAGTCCCTCTAACCCGAGTCCCGTGTATTTTTGTAAGATTTGACGGTAAACCCGAAGAACAGTTTTTAGCCTCCCAAAGAAAAGGCGCTAAAATAATTTACCGGATATTTGGGATTACCCGCAGAGTAGGTAAGGTAGGCCCCGCGGATGATGAAATGACTAACTTGGCCAGAAACATAGAAAGCATTTTTAGGAATAATATTAATATTTCAAATAATGTTTTACTTTGCAACCCCTCATCTTTGGAACTTGGCATAGGAATTGGGGATAATAAATCATTTATAAGCGTAAGCACTCTGACTTTAGAGGCGGAAATCAATATTTCTTAGGAGGATAAAATGGTAAAGGTAATTTACACCGGCAACCAGCCGGAGGTTGAAATCCTTTTTAGATTCGGAACTATCAAAGCCAAAAAAGGAAAGCCCATTGAAATTACCGAAGAAGAGTATAGAGATATTGAACACTCTCCGGTATTTGAACTGTTTGATAAAAAGGAAGCAATTATTCTAAAACAGAAGAGAGGTGACAAATAATGACTAATGGAATGGGATACAAGGCTTCAATAGGTTTTGGAACTGAAACGACTTTTGGTACTGGTGTCGCCTCGACTAATTTCCTGGAATTGAACAGCGGCGGAGACGGACTTGGCGTAACCGAAGAACAACTCTTTCCGAACGGATTATCAAACGTTTTTAGCGATGTTAACAAGGTCGTGCAAGGGGCAGTTACTGTCTCCGGAGAATTGACTTTCGATATGCGGTTCTCTGGCTGGGAAAGACTTTTCCGATATGGAATGGGGACTGTAGATATTACCCAACCTGACGGTACTATTATGGGCCAGCACGTTTTCAAGATTACCGACGAACTGCCGGGTTCTTTGAGCGTGGCCGTCAACAGAGACATCTGTTCTTTCCGGGCCGAAGGCGCGATGATCAACACTCTGAACGTCAAAGGGAATAACGCAGGTCTTTTGGCTTGCTCGTTTGGGATAGTCGCTGAGGAATTAGGTACTTTAGCCGCGGAAACCGCTACCCTTTCAACTTCTCCTTTGGTAACTTTCGCTATGGGGGTGTGTACTTATGGGACAGGAACAGTCTTGTTAGAGAGTTGGGATTTTACTCTTAATAACAACCTGGCCACTGATAGACGTTTCATCGGGTCGAGGTTTATTAAACAGCCGATGAGAAATGGTCGCGTGGAAGTATCTGGTAATTTGGTGTTTGAGTTTGAGGACACCGCCAAGTACTTAGACTTCCGCAACAACACCAGCCGGGCGCTTTCGATTGCTTACACCGGCGGATCGTTAGGCGCGGGGACAGGATCGTATAGTTTAACCTTTAGTTTTGCTAATATCAAACTGACCTCGGGAGTGCCGATGGTCGCCAGCGCGGGCAGGATTAAATTGAACTGCTCCTTCAAAGCGTACGCGGCAGACACTAACACCCGGGAACTGGTCGTAACTGCTAAGAACTTAACCACGACTGCATAGGAATACAGGAGAATTTAATGGAAATAAAAATAATTACCAAAGGAACATTCCCTGATACCGAAATATTCTTGAACGGGCAGAAGGTGGATAATCTTTTTGAGTTTCACTTTTCCGTTCACCCAAACTCTTGGCCCAAAATGCAGGTGATCACCCAAGACCCGCAGACCAGGAAAAAAGGTTTTAACTCGATGTTTAGGGATGACTTTAAAAAATTCGACGAATAGGAGAATTGAAATGGAGACAAAAGAAATAAAGATAGGTGAAAGAGTATTTAAATTTAGAAGGTTAAACTCCCGCCAACTGACGAAGGCGGAGATTGACTTTACCCCGTTCTCACTGAACACCTTAACCGAGACCCCGATTACCGGAACGGAAGAAGAGAAGAAGCGGGCGCAAACCATCGCGTGGGCGCGTATGGACCCGGAAAAAAAAGCCGACAGCATAAGAACGGTGGATAAATTACTATGCGCTTGCCTGCTTGAACCGGCAATTACACCTGATACCATAGACGAGATATTATCAGACTTGGAGTATAACACTCTCGCGCCGATGTTAATCAGTTTGTGTTACGGGGGTGAGCAGGAACTAAAATCCTTTCGTGAAGAAGGGACTCCCGTTAATACTTGACGGGATCGCTCAAAGGTACGGGGTTCTACCGCACGAACTTTATGATCTCGACTTGGAACTTTTACAGATAGATACTCTTTGCTGGGAAGCCGGAATTAAAGCAACGATTAAAGCCAGGGAAGAAGCCGAAGCCAAAAACAAGAACAAGAGGTACTGATGACCACCGAACAAGGCAAGGTACAGTTTATAGTAGAGGCGATTGATAACGCTTCCGGGATATTTGGGAAGATTAAAAGCAGTCTTTCCGCCGCCGCTATTGCCGCTGCTTTAGTAGAAATCACCAGGGCGGCTATAAACTACGGCGAAGAGATGAACCGGCTTTCCGTAGTTACCGGAATCTCCACTCAAGATCTTTCCAAGATGTCTTATGCCGCTAAAATACTTGATGTTGACCAGGGGTCGTTAGTTAACTCTTTAGGTTTTCTGTCAAGGAATATGCTCTCCGCCAGTCAGGGGAACGCGGCGGTTTCCGCTGCCTTTAAAACAATGGGTATTGCTGTTAAAGACAGTAACGGGAACTTGCGGGACGCTAATGACGTTCTAATGGATCTGTCGACTTTTATGCAGACCTCCGGCAAGAACGATACCGAAAAAATGGCTTTGGCAATGCAGGTACTCGGACGTTCCGGTAAAGATATGTTACCCTTCTTAAAAGCCGGTGGTGAAGAAATAAAGAAATTAGGAGATGAAGCAACTGCTTTTGGTACGGTAATAGATAAAAATACCGCCCAGCAAATGGATAATCTGAATGACGAGTTTGTTAAGGTAAAACAAGCCACTTTAGGTTTTGGGTTGAGTTTAGCCATAAACCTTGCTCCTTCAATTCTTTTAGCCGCACAAGCGGCGCAGGGTTTCTTTCTGTTACTCAAAGACGGCGCCAACTTATTTGGAAAAGTTATTGATGTAGTAAATACCCTGACCGGAGCGCAGGATCATCTAACTGATAGTAACCAGCAAGTTATTAAAACCAAAAAAGATTTATATCGTATGTACGTAGTTGAACTTGGACAGCAAAAAGCTCTTCTTAAAAGCCAAACCCTAAATAATCAGGGGTATGAAAAAGCCCGCGCGCGTGTTGAAGAATTGAGAAAAATTCTGGCCAGTCTATTACCGCAGGTTAATCAAGAGAATGAAAGTATAAAAGTTACGACCAAATCAACCAAAAATCTTACCGCGGAAATGAATAAATGGATGGAAGTTGCAAACTCTATGGCCTACGAAACTCTTCCTAAAACACAGGAAGAATGGGAAAAATGGAGTGGAATTATAACTGACAGCCAGGCCAGAATGGAAAAGAACAGGGAAAGTCTTACAGGATTAGGGCAGGAAAGTAAACTCTATACTGATGGCCTGGTAAAAATGGCCGAACACCAGGAAAACGCAAACCGTAAAATGCAAGACACTACCGTAATGCTTATAAATATGGCTCAAGGATTTGTAGAAAACGGTATGACTATACATAGTACCTTTACGTCTTTGGTAGATGGTATTAGCAGAATGTTCGACCCCGTTACCGGCGCGGCCATACAACTTGGCGGGTCGATTATAGAAAAAATCTTCTGGGGTAATTTGACACCGGAAGTAGTAATCGATGAGAATAAAAATATTATATCCAATTATTTAGATAGTTTAACAATGTATTGGAGTAAATTTGCCGTGAATATCGCCCAGATAATGTCTGATGCTTTGCAATTACCTGACCTTACCGAAGGTCTTAATAGTTTTATGAAAAATATGACTTCAATGTTTAGAAAACAAATAACAGATATAATGGCCTCGATGATATTACAAATGCCGGAAGTTCAGTATATGCTTGAAAATGTAGCGGCTTATATAAGAGGTATCCCAGGATTGATTTCTGCTGGGCAACCTTTAAACTTTCAAATTGGGGGAATACAAGAATTATTAGGAAATTTAGCGGATTTTTTAACTCCTATTTTTCAGAGTTTAGGAACTGCAATGCAAGGATTTAATATCCCCGCTATGGCCTCCGGCGGGATAGTGTCTCCTCAACCAGGCGGAACCTTAATCAGGGTAGCCGAAGCCGGTCAGGCCGAGGCTATTGTACCCTTAAATAAAATGGGTGGAGTAACCGTGAATATTAATAACGGGATGTTCTTAGGCACGCGCGCGGAGATGGACTCCGTATTTAGAAAGTACTTATTACCCGCTATGGAAAACTATTTAGGCAAGACCGGAGGAGCATTTTGAACGAGGTAATTAAAAACGACACGACGATTGCTTTATCCTGGACGGCCACCGGAACGACTGAATTGGCAGTCAGTAAATATATCGATTTTGCCGATGGTACGGGAGAGTATAGCGGAACGACTACCGGGACCACGGTTAGTTTCACCGACAGCGGCGGAAATAGCAAACGCTATTGGAGAATCAGAGTTAATTCAGGGTCAGGTTACAGTCCCTGGAAAGAAATCAATTCTTATTACTTAGACACTACCGCCGCCGCAGATGTTGCCCTGGCAAGTGATAGTTGGCTTTTGATCAATGCGGTTACGGTTACCGATACTTACGCTTTTGAAATCAATCCGGTAGGTGAACAGATCATCCCCGAAAACTTATTACGATCAAGCAATCGTAATCTTTTAGGCACTTTACTTAATCAGTTTATCACGGTTAAAGCCAGGATCAGGCTTGACTATTCAAGGCAAACTTACATCGGCGTAAACGGGAAAGCCGAGTTTCAGAGATTTTACAATATGCGTGATGATAAGTACCTGGCAAAAAGAAGCCTTTCGCAAGACGGAGTTAATTATTTATACCGTATTTGGAAAGTAGATTTTGCCGAACCGCTCCCTATGGAAGACGCTGGGGAATTGGTTCTATCCTTCGAGGAGGTATAACTTGGCTCCGTCAGCTGCCTACTTAATTGAGATGGCCCGCTTACGCGGCGCGCACGTAATCCCCAAGATAGAAATGGTCTTGGATGATATTACTGTTGATATAACCGCTTACTATATCTCCGGCGGTGAGTTCGACCAGGAAAAAGAACGTGATGTTGACGAGATTTCTTCCGGGGATATAACCTTCATCTTTTCAAATCACAACGAATATTTCAGCGAATACAACGCCTCATCATTATTCTACGGTAAGACCTATCATAACCGTAAAATAAAATATTCATTAGGTATAAGACTTCCTTCCGGAGTGATAGAATATTATTCTCAATTTTCCGCTACCATTCAGGATATTGAAATCCAACAAGAATCAAATCAGGTATCTATTTATTGCCGCGATTGTATTTATAAAATTATCAGTGAAAGATTAAATATTTATCCTACCGGCCTCATCCCGACCGCCGGCGGGTCAAACGCTGGAAACGGGGAAGTCTCGTCTATTGCCTGCAAACCCTTCGCGACCATCCCCGAAACCATTACTATTACCTTCTCTTCCGCCTCTGCTTTTTCCGTTTCCGGCAGTGTCTCAGGCGCTTTAGGATCAGGAACCGTGGGGAATTTGTTTACCGCAACGGGAAATAAAATAAGATTTTTAATCACCGCCGGAACAAGCGCTTTCGTTTCCGGAGACACCTTTACCTTAACCGTAACCAAATTACCAGAATTTACGACTACTAATGTAGTAAAAATTATCTGGGCATTATTGACTGGGTACGACTATGACACCGATACTATTCTGGCATTTTCCGCAGCCTGCCTGGGGCTTGATCATACCAAGTCAACCGCCAATACGGATTTAAATTACACTGACTTCGTAACCGCAATAGCGAATTCACCGGATATTACACTAACCGGATACGTAGGATATAATAGCGGGGCCAAAGAAACCATTCAAGGGCTTTTAGCACTTTGCCTGGGAGCAATCTTTGCGGACGGAGACGGGAATATAGATATAAACATTTACCGGCCGTCTTTAGGTACAACCCCGCGGGAGTTCTCAGACGCTTTGCAAATAACCAAATTCTATTACCGGCGCGATATTGAAAACATGATCAATTCCTGTTCCGGCAATTACCGCAAAACAAACACTTTTGAATGGACAGATGAAACCCCAGACCTTAATGGCAGTTATTCTACTTCGGATAGCGCTTCGATTACCAAATACAAAACAAAAAAATCATTCAGTTTAGATACGGAATGGTACTCTACGACAAACCCCTTAATTTATTTATTTACCCGGATCCTGGATAGAGAAAGTAACGCTCCCTTAGAGATTGAACTTGGGACAGGGTTAGACGGGCTTATTACGAAAGTGGGTGATGTCGCAACTATTACGGAAACAAAATCTGGACTGTCGAAAAAATACGTAGAGGTAATGCAAGTTAAAAGGTCTTTAGGACAGGATTATAAAGAAATAAATTTGAGAGCATTAGACTCTCCATATAATATGAATTGGGCTTTTCTTGGTTCTTCTGTTGACGAAGGGGACGGTATGGGTTGGGAAGTGGCGGGATCGCAAAATTATGATACCGCCAATACCGCTCAAAAACAATTTGCTTATTTATCTACAACGGGTTCTGTTGTAGCACCGTTATATTATATCTGGTAAAGGAGAATAAGATGGAAGAAAAAAAGACACCTGAACAGGAATTGATGGAAAAGAATATTAACCCGAATGTTAAGTCGATAAAAATGATCACGACAACGGAAAGCGTTGTGATGTGTTATTTTAATTGTGGCCTACCATTACACCAGGACTGCCCGTATGGGAAAAAAGAAATAGATACTAATTGCCAGTTATGTATTAGGCATAACAAGAAAAGCAAGACTATTGATACTAAAATAATTAAGGGAGAATAAAATGGGATATATCGATTACTCGGCGGCGTTTGCGTATAAGGATTTATTGACTTACCAGAAGCTGAACCAGCTCGGGGCAAATGATGCATATTTTAAGGCGGCAGTCGGCGGATTGCTTAGTGTAGCGCTCGGGGTTGCAAATTTAAAACTATTTATCAATGCAGCAGGAACAGCTCCAGAGTTTGCGAATGGAATAAAGATAGGGACATTTACGAGAGACACAGCAGTATCTGATAGTAGTGTTGCCTATTCGGGAATAGGTTTCAAACCATCTCATATAATTATTATTGGTAACATTGGAGGAACATCACAAATGAGTATCGGCTTTAGTAATGGTACAGATAATTACAATATGCGAGACTCTACTCCAGATTCGGCAGGAACCTACGACATAGAAACAACAAAAGCTATTTGGATAAGGCAAGCAGATGCGATAAATTATAAGGGAACGGTAACTTGGGATTCTGATGGCTTTACAATAGCGTGGACATTAGAAGGAGCAAAAACAGGAACTGCAACATTTATCTATATAGCATTTAGATAAGGAGACAATATGTTTAAAACAATCTTAAACAGAGCAAAATGGTGTATCTATAGAATTAAAAATTAAATAAGGAGTGATCATGCCGCCGAAAACAACATTTATACGCCAGCCACAGCCAGGGGGGCCGGCAGTAAATGAAAGACAAAAAAATGGCTATGTCAAATGGCCGCAAATAATTACAATCCTGAGTATCGTTTTTGTTATAATCGGTTTTGTTATTGGCAATGCCATCAGCAAACAAGATGCGGTTATTGAGGCGGTAAGTAAGAGGCAGGATAAGGTAGAAGATACCGTTAGCAGCCTTAATAAGTCGGTATCTACTTTAGAGGAATGCGTGAAGTGGTTGCAAAAATACACCGGGGTGAAATAATGTCATATAAAATACTTGGAGATAAACTCTATATGGCATATTTAATCCTGCAACAGGCGGAGAACTATGCCAAAGAGAACTATCCTGAAGACCCGCATATTTGCAAGGATATGAACGATCTTAAGAATCATTGCGGCGACTGTATGCGAGGAATTGGGTATTCTGAACCGAAAGTAGGATAGCATGAATAGACGACAATTTACCGACAAGATAACCCAACTTTTGCGGGAGATGATAGAGGCAGGAGCGCAACCAATTTTTGATTTTGCCTTACGCAGCGCAGAAGAGCAACGGAGATTATTTGCTACCGGTAAAAGTAGATGTGATGGACAGATAAATAAATCACGTCATCAGCAAGGATTGGCGTTAGATATTTATCTGGTTAAAGATGATAAAGCGCAATATGAATGGGATAAGACAGAGGCGGAAAAATGGCACGCCCGCTGGATGGAGATTTCTGGTTCTGAGGAGTGGATCAAATGGGACACCTGTCATTTTTCTTCAGATGGCAAATAATTATTGACAACTTTTTACTTACGGGGTATAAAGTGAGTAAAAGGGGGATTGAATAAAAATGATTATTAAGAAGCCGAGAGATAAAAGCAAAATTAACAAAGTAGCAAAAGGCTCTCGCAAAGAAAAAATCTGCTATGATGAATTAAAGGATTATCCATACCGTTGGAAAACTATTAGGCATAGGTTTTTGAGTATAGACCTCTTCGGAATGTTTGATGTGGTTGCCGCCAACGAAACAGAAATACGACTTATACAGGTTAAAAGTGGGTATTGTTCTAATAAGGTGCGGGAGAAAATAAAGGCTATTAAACTACCTGCTTGTTGCCAGAAAGAGATATGGTGCTGGTTTGACAATAAAGGTTGGAAGAAAGAGGTGATCAAATGAAATGGGACTCAATAGCGGCGTTTACAGTAAGTATTGGCACGTTTATAGCGGCGGTCAAAATTTGGATTGCTAAGGTTAAGCCAATTATTGAACCAATGATCTTGGAAGCGGAAAACGACGCAAAGGACGGAGTAATTGATTTAGCAGATCGTAAGCATATTGTAATGGTAGGGGTTGACGCAGCCGGAAAGGCCGGACTGCTAACAGTAAACATTATTACCCGTTTTCTGATTAGTAAGTTAGTAAATTATATGGCTGAAAAATTACCAGACTTTAAAATAAAAGTAAATGATCAGCCCCCAGACGATTACAATGCTCCGACAATGCAATGAATATCAAACAAAAGAAGTGGTTTATCAGAATTAACCTTTTGTGGCTTTACAAACTATGGAAGAACTGGAAAAGAAAGACGCAAAGATGATCATTTTGTTGGCGTCAACAATATGGTTGTATACAAACTAAAAAGGGGGTTTAAAATGCTTAAGAAATTGATTTTAGTTTTGCTGTTAGTATTCGTAATGGTCGCGCCGGTTATGGCGGATCAGACGTATGTTGCAGGTGAGACGTGGGTTTTAGGCGTGAAAGATATGCAGATCGGCACGTACTATTTAACCAACACGGATAGCTTTAGCCTGGGAGCCCAGATTTCCGTCCTCTCGTGGAAGGATTTACTCTCTCTTAATATCGGTGTGTTGACCTCAGACGCTGAGAGTTTTCCGCTTATCGGCGGGATCGGGTTGAACGTAAATACTCTGGCTAAAATTTGTCGGTTAGAATATCATCTACCTGGCGACTTACAACTTGGGCTTTTTGCTGGGCGTGATTTCAAGAAAAGTTATGTGGACGGTAAATTCTGGGGGATAAGCGCAAATGTTTTGTGGTCGTTTGAAGAGTAGCGTATAATAGGTGTAGAATAATAGCATCCCAGTTTAACTTCGGTTAGCTGGCCTCATGCGTTCTGACGCATGAGTTAAAGGCAGGCAGAGTTATTCTCTATCTGCCTTTTTTTATTCTCTATTTCTTAATTCTCTTACCCTTAAAAAGTTTGGACTTCTCTTAATAACCTGGTCGTAAAATATCAATGCTCCTTTCTTATCTCCGCTTGCAGCCAGTATCTGTCCGGCAAAGTATCGCGGCGCGGGGTTAAAAGGGTTAAGGTAACTGGCGATTATTAAATCAGTACACCCTCTGACAATTTCTTGATTGTTTGTATGTTTCACTGCTGAATAAATAAATATCCCGCTAATGAAAATACTTAAATATAGCATGCAAAAGCTAATTATAAAAACAATAATCAGACCATTCACCAATCCGCGCCATCCAACCTTCATGTTTTTTCTCCTCTCTTTTTTTGTTGCTTGCCAGGAGCCCCAGATACAGCCAAAAGATCATCCCGACTGCTGAATAGTAAAATGTTATATTATAAAAATTATCCACTAAACAGCCAAACATAGCCGCGATTAAAGCCAAGTTTAACGGGTCTTTCTTGTCCGCTTGTTTCCAAATCTTCCAAATCATAAACAAGAATAACAATAGTCCGATGATCCCTATTTCGCTGATCATCTCAAAACTAAAATTATGGCAATGAACAAGTAAATGGTTAGGATCAGCACCTTGCATAATATTTTCTTTAAATAATGGGTAGACAGTAGAAAATGAACCAATTCCATTTCCAGTCCAGGGGTTGCTGGCCATCAGATCAAGCGTCCCGCTCCAGAAATGCGCCCGGGAAGGATCAAGTATTTCATGCGGAAGATAAAACCACCCTAAAAGGCTAAATAAGACCCAAAACCAAATTATAGGTATCAATGCCATCTTCCCCCAGCGAAAGGCGGAGAAAGCCGCCAAAGCCGCAGCCAGGCCAAGCATGGAACTGCGGCCACCTGTACAAACTATCGCCAGTAAAGAAAAGAAAAACAAAACCCAATAGAATAATCCATGTTTTAAAGCCTTAGCGAAAACAAGCGGGATTAACAAACACAGCCAACCAGAATATATTCGAACATTAACAAAGCTTGAGTTATGCCAAATAATCCTCATGTGATAAATATTCTTTATCTGATTAAACAAAGAATGATTAATATAAAAATTATACCCAACAGTGATAGCTAAACTAATCATTAATATATTAACAATGGATTCTCTATTTAAGTAATCTCGAGATAATAAAAATATTCCCAAATAGGACAACATCAAAAGGACTTCTTCTCCTGGATGACCCAGTGGCCATTTACAAAATATATAACTAATTAATAACCAAAAGAAATACAGCGGAATACTCGCAATCCCCCGCCACTCTTTTGTGATCCAATATCCTAAAGCCGCAAAGCCGGTAATGCTGATAAGCAAGGTCTTAATAACAAAACTATCAATGCTTTTGTTATAGGTAATCAGCGGGACGATAAGCAGGAGCAGGTAAAATAGATAGGTCATTGCGCACTTCCCTTATTCCTGCTTATAAAATCCTCTATAATCTCCCTGCGTATCGGGTCCAGGTGATAGTCTTCCCTTAATAGGCGCTTACTGATCGTTTCCCAATCAGTACAAGATGTTTTAATATCTGGCTTAGGCGATTCAATCCCCTGGGCCGGATGGTATTGCCCTACCGGCAGATGATCCGTGATAACTAACACTACAATGACGAAAACACTAAGAACACACAGCAATACATAAACCACTAAAAATAGTCTCATTGAAGATAGTTTCATTTTTTCCCCTTCCCTTTCCTTAATTTATCCGCCAGAGGGCAAACCTTGAAATGGGTTTCCCACTCACCATGATAATCTTTAGACACCGGCATAAATTTACCTTTGGCTGTTTTTGCAAAGGTTATTGTCTCTCCACATTCGCAACGCTTAGTCATATCAGAAAGAAAGACTTCAAACCCGCTTTTTAATTTTATCTGTTTTCCGGTCATAATCTTTACCCCTTTGCAATTCTTTTAATTTATCGTCTATACTTGCGGCTAACCCACCGGCATAAGTCATTGGGCTTATATATTTTTCTCGCTCAATCTCCCACCTGGTCGCTCATTTTATCCTCTCTCCTTCTCCTCTATTACAAGACAATCCGCCAAAGCATTTAATCCATCTGCTAAATCTCTTAAATCTTCGATCGACAGGTCATTTGCTTCTTCTAAAAGTTCCTCAACCCTAGTCTTTTTAATTATCTTCATATTTCTTCCCCTCTTCTTTTTCTTGTGTTCACACCTCATACAATACCCGTCTTTCAGGTAGTAGTGTTCGGGATAGCTGATAATTCCTATACACTTTAACACCCTAGCCATTATTTTTCCTTTACTTATATACTGCCGAAACCATCCACATACTAACAAGTGTCCCGATAATTATTCCAGTCAAACAATAGAATACTAAATCTTGCCATTTCATTCTACTCCCCCTTCTCTATTCTGGATATGGCTTGCTGGATTTTACTTACAAATTGGTCTGCTGTCATTTCACTATAAAAATCTTTCTTAACGCTTTCCAGCAACTTCACCTCTTCCTTGCGGATGTAGGTGAGAAGTAATTCCTTTGCATAGGAAATAGTAAGTAATTCATCGTGTATATCTTTTATAAACTTCTCCAACTCCAAATCCTTCTCGGTCATTTTGTCAGTCATAGAAACTCTCCTTGTTTTAATCTTGGTCTCCAAAATTATCACCACCACATAATAGTTCGTTAATATCCCTACTCATTCCTTCATCCATTGATGATTGAGCATATTCCCCAGACGGGCCACCAGATAGACCTGTTTTACGGTAGAACATACTTTGAGACATTCCATCCCTAATACTGCAATCTCGTTCCACTGCCCAATATTTACCCTTCTTCTTACAATAGGAGAAAGCCTTATCGCTTAGTTTAAAACCCTTAATGTTCTTCAATGCCCAGGCAACCCAGTTATAACCTTTCCCAGACTCATCTACTATCTGCTTTATTGTCTTGCCTTTGTGCATACCAAATCCTATCTTCGTGGATAGCTCATAAATAATATTATTACTATTAGTCATCTTCAACACCTCGCTTTCTTTTTAATGCCACACCGCATACAATACCCGTCTTTTAGAAAATAATGGTTTGGATAATCAATAATACCCTTACACTTAAACACTCTCTTATTTGCCATTGGTTGGCTCCTTAATATAAATTATATTCCCTGTTTTATACTCCCAATAAAATGGCTTATAATTTACCGAGCAAGAGTTAATATCAGGGACTCCTTTATATTCCAAGTTCACAAACCTATTCATCTCACTCCCCCTTTCAATATCTCCCGTATCTCGGCAATCAACATCGTAACCTCCTTATTTGAATAGTTCTTCTATAGCGGCGCGGACTTCTCTATTTTCAGCATTTCTGCCATTAACATAATCCATCTGTGCTTCGGTCATTTCATTCCATTCTTTAGTAGGTATAATTAACTCCTTATGCAAACACCCCAACACACACTCCTTCAACTGCTGACGGGCTTCTTTTGGAGTATAATCACCAGTTTCACCCGAATACCATAACCTTTCTAACACCTCATCAACTTTCATAAAGCCTCCTATTATTTATAAAGTTCAAACGTACAAATTTTCCGACCTTTATAATCCGTAATAGTTGCATATTTGATTTCATCCTCCAGCGCAGAACTTAGATTATAAATCACCTGATCCTTCTTCTTATTCTCCAAACATAAGTATAAAATTAAAAATACAATTATAAGCCATAAGAGATACTTGATGTGTAACATCATTATTTGCTCCTTTGTTGAAGAATTAACTCCTTAGCTATATTTTCATATCTGTTCAGGTATTGCTCAACTTCATTAACTGCTTTTTTATATGATTGTGGAAAAATGTATTGCCATTGCCAAATTCACCTGACATATTATTTCTCCTTTTTAATTTCTTTTTTGTAAGTAAATTCTTTATTCCCTACCCAAAAAACAATCTTATCGTATTGCTCAAAAGAAATTCCTGGGGATTTGCCAAAAACAAACTCAACCTCGCCAACAGAAAATATGACTTTTTCGCAATAAAAAACCACACTCTTTGCGGAAGATATAGTTGAGTCAATAAAACTAAGTGGATATTTTTCTGTATCAATAGTCGTTTCGCTATTCACTATATTTACTATTAGTAAAATTGACAATATTATTAAAATCGTTTTCATTTCTTTCCCCCTTGTAATTCCCTTAATTTATCATCTATGCTCTGAGTTAATGTTGCAGCGTCTCCCCAAACACTACCATTATAGGGAATTGGTGGAGATTAAAGGCTGCTATCTTCAGAATAAAAACGTACTCCGGGCCATTTTAGAGTTCCTTTGGTTGCCACAGCGGTTTGTTTTAGCCCCTTTTCGTTTGGCTCAGCCATTACTATTGGGATAATACCGTCATTAATTCCCTTAATAAATGCGGTCATATCAAGCACTTGGGCCTTCCAAATTTTAGATATTCTTAATCCTTCGACTTTTGGGATTACTGCTGTAACCGCTGGCGTAACTTCTATTTCTTCTTTTCTTGCTTCAAATTCTTCTGCCTTTTTTTCATCTCCCCTATCCCTGGCTTTTTCCGCCAAGGCAGCCAGCCGGTTCTTTTCTTTTTCTTCCGCTAATAGGCGCTGGCGCTCCTCTTCTGCTCTTATTATCTCCAGCGTAGCACGGTATGATTTTGTTTTCTGATCGAGAACAGCTAACACTTCCTCGCGCGGGGTTATGTATTTATCCCTGGTAGTTATTGCTTCTTTCCAAGCTTTATGCGCTTTATCCACCATGTTGAAAAAATCTGACTGTATTTTCTTTATAGAAGTTTTTATTTTTACAGCCAATGCCATTGCCGTGGTGTAGTCATCAACCGTAGCAATATTTAAAGCCTTAACTTCTTCGGTTATCAAATTAGTTTCTGCCTTTATTTTCTCAATTTCAATTACCGCTACTTCCTGCATAATTATTCCCCCTTTTTGAATTGATATAGCGTTAATGCTGATAAAAAATACTGCTTATCTCGTGGATCGTCATAAACATGGATCTTATACCTTCCAGTTGGCAATAATTGTACTCCCCAGCGTTGCCTGATTTTCATTTTCGGGAAGTTTTCTTCCGCTAAAAGGGCGTATGCGGCAGTGGTTAATCTGAAATACTTCTGCATTGCAGTAGAGGTTTTAAGGTCAATTAAAGTCAGCTTGCCGCCAATAATTACCGGCAACCTGTCCAGTGTCCCGCAAAATCCCCATTTTTTGGAGTATAGTTTCTGTTCTATTTGCTCCCTTCTAAAGCTGATTTTATAATCCGCTTTAAATTTCTGCCACGCCTGGACGTAGGGCAAAAGCCCTGGAGATAAAGTATCGAAATCAAGATCGTTAATATCATCCAGGGCTGTCGCCTGGTGGGCCGCTGTGCCTAAATCACAGGCTAAATCTAAAATACGAGCGTTAATACCGCTGAAATCAATTAACCCAACCTCAGCCAAGATTTCATTCACCCCAGGAGTTCTTTTTCCATCTGCAAAATAGTGATGTTCTTGGTCACAGATAATATTAGGCATTTGTCTCTTCCGGCAGCTCAATGGCTATTTCCTGCGCTGTAAATTTCTTTTCTTTATTATATTCACTGACTACTACGCCGGTAAATATAGCCATATCCCCTGACTGGCTACCGCTGTGTAATTTACCCCACCGGGAAATTTTAATTACCTGGTCAGTTTCAGTCTCATTTCCCAGGGTATAATCGGTAATATCTTTACCTTGAGGTTGACGCTCTTTATAGGACAATATCTGACCCCGGACATTGATCGTTTCCCCGATCTTGGCCTGGAGTGCGTCAATAATATTAAGGATTTTAACTTCCGGCTTGGCAGCGGATTTACTTTGCGGCATATCAACAGCAGGCTTACCTTTGCCCGCGGTCTCGTCAATAATAGTTCCTTCCGGCAGGTCTTCTATGTCCTGGGTGAATATGTCGCTGGCTGCGGTGGCATTGAGTACAGCAGCTACCTGGGCCCTCTTGCAGGCCATTTTATAAAGGGTATTTTGCACATCCCAAGGGTCTTGGGGTACTATATATACCTTATATTTCTTCCCGCCCTCTCCGGTTCTTTCCTCAAGTTTGCCAATAGCCTTTTCCTCATCACTGGCCTTGTTTTCATAGACCATACGTGTCCGATATTTTTTTTCTTTGCTGCTGCAAGTTCCCCGGCCATTACCGATGATATTTCCAGTAGGAATATGGAATAACTCGCAATTAATCTTATAAAGGATTAAATCATCACCCTCTCTGCTACCTGGTAACTCTTCAAACTTCGCTCCCAGCCGGAACGTCAGCATAAGCTTCTCAGCTCCCGGCTTATAAAGCGAAGGCTTTTTACAGCCAGGGATGATACCAAAATGCTCATCTTTTTTCATTACATTGTGCATAACCTCTTGGATCAGGTTGACCTGCTTCCTTATATCAACTGCTGTTAAATTTCTTTCTGTTACTGCTAATTCTTTCTCTGCCATATATTCCCCCTTTTTATTTTATTTCTCAATTACTCCACCACCACCACACCTATCACACGTAACCGTTGTATCTTTATCCTCTCCTTCTTCCAGAAAAATCTTTTTCATTGTTCTTGTCCCCCAGCATTTGGGACAGGTCTCCTCTTTTGCTCCGTCAACTATCCAGTTACCCTGGCTCATAGCTCCTCCGAGTAAGTAACTCTAACCACGCAATCTGCGCCGATTTCTTTGTGTAAAGTGTTGGCCATTGCTTTGAGCATTATTTCAACTTTCTTTTTTGCGTCATCCGGGTACACGATTAAAACCATTAAATTCTTCATTTTATTCCACCTTTCCGAACTCTACCGCCCTGTAATTCTTTTTGAACCGGCTGACAAAGTCCTTGATGTAGATTTCCTTTACTTTCTCGTCTCGTAAATTCCTAACAATCCGGCGGACGATGTAAAAGATTTTCATTTTATTTCATCTCCTCCCTCGGCTTTCTGGATAGCGTCCTGCATTTTTTTGATTGATCCTTCCTTTAGGGTAAATCTGCCCTCTCCGACAAAACCCAAACCCTCTAACAAAAACTTGCACGCCTCTAAAAGCTCCGGCGCGGCGGAAATTAATTGCGCGTCTGCTTTCCGTTGTTCTGATTCTCTCCAGTCTTCAGTATTTGTAAATAAATTCGCTATAGGCCAATGAGTATGATTGTTGTTTTCATCAAAAGCAATTCTAACCGCGTCTCCTATGCTTTCCCACGGGCCCGGAGTTGATTTACTCATCTCAGTTCCCCTTCCTTTTCCGTCTTTACTTCCACTAATTCGCTGATGACCAGGCATTGGGTCTCGAAATACTTCCGGCGCGCCTGAGTGTGGTTCTCGGCCCGGACAATCCCAAGTACCCGGTCTTTCTTTTTGATCTGGTACGTTTTAATCATATACCCTCCTTTTTTAGGTAGTTTATAATGCCCTCAAGAGTTCCTTTCTGTAAAACCGTATAATATTTAACTCCAGGTACCTTCTCGTCTGTATCTATTTTATCCCGTATAGATTGTAAAATCTCCCAAGTATTCATTTATCTTTCTCCATTTTCTACTCCTTTCACAGGATTATATTTATCTAACATTAACCTTAATTGCGCCCGCTGCAGGCAAACCTTTTTTAGTTCGTCCTCTAAGTAGATTACCCTGGATTTCAGTTCGGCGTTAATCGGTTCGTCCGTATTCTCAAATATCACGTCATACACCCGGGCTTTGGCAAGCAGCATTTCCCGATAAAACTTATCGCTTTTTCTTTTCAAACTATACACTTCTCCAATTTTATTCATTTTTTTCTCCTAAATTTCCACGTCAATCAAAACTCCAGTAATCATATCAGTGGGATTTTTAACCAAAGATCGCAAAACAATAATCGACTCAATTCTCACCCCGTTTAATTGCTCAAAATCCCTCAACAATACTTCCATTTTATAGGCTAAAGACTGCTTGTTTTCTTTAACGTCTTTAATATCCATTATTCACCCCCTTCCAATAATTCAATCCCGTAATTCAGGATTTTAATTTGTATTTCCTTTTTATCCGCCGCCGCCCACGCCGCCGCCGCCCACGCCGCCTCCTCCGCCGCCGCCGCCCACGCCGCCCACGCCGCCTCC
>Ga0180732_1000800_pt1 | contig 23025 bp, 32 predicted proteins | sample KR11_01MetaG_FD_148674 | JGI IMG/M metagenome (GOLD analysis project Ga0180732, IMG submission 148674) | Groundwater microbial communities from the Olkiluoto Island deep subsurface site, Finland - KR11_0.1 MetaG | ecosystem: Environmental > Aquatic > Deep subsurface > Groundwater | place... | reverse complement strand
TAAATACAAAGTCATAATAACCACTTACACAGCTCTTGCGAACGAAAATATATTAGCTGATACATCCAGTGCTGCGTTCTCTATCACATTACCAATAGCAGCAGTTGCAGGAGATGTGATTCACATCATTGATTCGGATGGAACATTCGCTGCTAACAACCTGACTGTAGCGCGCAACGGGCACAAAATCAGAGGAGTAGCAGCAGATCTGACTCTGAACGTGAATTGGGCAGACGTTGAACTTGTATATGTTGACGCCTCAATCGGCTGGAGATATTGAAAATGGCTAAACTATCAGAGTCACTCAGGGCAATGGCAGCAATTGAGCGAGAACATTACGAACGTGACCAGAAATGGCAAGCAAAAACTGTAGCAGCGGCGGCAGATAGATACACATTGCAGACACCGAATCAACTATCAGTAGAGATTAATGATGTTGGATATGCAATACTAACTCAAGCTAATCTTGACCTGTCATTAACGGCAACATGGGATCAGGTAGTAACTGATTATCGTGTCGCAGCAGCCAGAGCAGGAAAAGATTTTTACATCTATGCCTGTCAGCCAAGTCCTGCAAACAAAGATAATCCAGTATTCTTAATATCAGCAAACTCAACCTTCCCAATAGGGTATACTGCTGATAACTCACGAAACGTGGGTGGATTTCACTGCTTATGTGTAGCTGTTGGAGCAATAGCAGGACATACCTTGACTAATTACGTGGCTGGAGATATTTTGCCACAGTCTGTATGGGATATCCTACACAGACCAGTATCATCACCAGTGGGGATGGTATATAGTTCCGCACTTGATAAATGGATAGATATTTATTTAGCATCAGGAACAGGCGCAAGCACAACATCAGTCAATGGAGGCACAATCTCAGATACCAGAAATTGGATGGATTTCGTAGATGATGGTTATGCAGTCAAGAAGCGACTTCTGGATGATGGAGAGTTCCAGAGGATAGCAACAGGGAGCAATGAAGGAACAAACATCACAGGTTCAGCAGACCCTGTAACAACAAGCGGACACGTGGATACAGCATCACGAAGAATGATTAGTAACATCGGATGCGAGGATTGCACTGGTGCAACATGGCAATGGCTCAAAGACCAATCGTACCGATACGATGGAGGAGCTCATACCCATGTATTCACTGGTGATGCACTTGCTACACATACACATAATATAACCGTTCCTGGCGGTGCGGCAGCGGCAGGAACAGATGCACTGTCGATAAAAGCAGCCGTTCTGAATAAAGAATCGGCAGGCGCAGATACTGTAGTAGATGCAGTAGTTGCAAAAACTGCGGGTACTCCAGCAGGTTCAAACGCAAGTGTTGACCCAGCTCCAGCATTTGCATGGTATGCCTTACCTGGCAGCAAAGGACAGTTGTATCGCCAGGGCACTTACGGTGACGTGAAGCTCCGTGCGGGCGGTAGTTGGGCTACTGGGGCGCTTTGCGGGTCTCGGTCTCGTTATGCGAATGCCTATCGCTGGTATACGAGTACGGATCTCGGCGGTCGGTTTCTCGCGGAGCCCTTATGAACGTAGAGCAGAGATCGAAATACGTAGAACGGAGAACGGAAACGAGAAAAAAAACATGACAGTAACAAAATGTTACAGGTTGATGAGTTTAATGGTAAGCTCCATGCGGGCAGTAATTGGAATAATGGGACGAATTGCAGGTCTCAGTCTCGTAATGCGAATAACTATCGCTGGAATACGAATACGAATATCGGCAGTCAGTTTCTCACAGATCCAGGAAATATTAAAATTAACTCGCGGAAACTCCTGGCTGAACTCATCAACCCTGTCGAAAGGCAAAATACACAACGGAGAGAATGTCCAGTCAGTACCTGATCGGGAAAGCTGGTCGTTCTAAAATATTATGAAAAGACATGGTAATCTTTTCAGCAAAATTGTAGAAAAGGATAACATTTACTTAGCTTACAAAAAAGCCCGAAATGGTAAAGGATGGCAGGATACAGTCAAACGATTTGAACTGAATCTTGATGAAAACATAGTAAATATTCAGCAGTCATTGATTAATAAGACATACACCACATCAGATTATACAGAAAGAATAATCTATGAACCCAAACAACGGATCATTTATAAACTTCCATTCAATCCTGATAGGATAATCCAGCACGCTATAATGAATGTGGTAGAACCTATCTGGGATAGTCTAATGATTCACGATTCTTACTCATGCAGGAAAGGAAAAGGCATCCATGCTGCGAGTAAAAGAACAAGTGAATTCATAAGACAAGTATATCCAGGTTATTGCTTAAAAATGGATATCAGGAAATTCTATCCATCAATAAATCACGAGATCATGTTTAATATTGTGCAGCATAAAATAAAGTGTCAAGATACTTTAGACCTGTTTGAGGATGTGATTTATAGTATACCTGGCAGCAAGAATGTTCCTATTGGTAATTATACTTCTCAGTGGTTAGGTAATCTATACATGAATGAAGTAGACATGTTTGTCAAACACCAATTACACTTCAAACATTATATCCGCTACTGTGATGACTTTATATTTATGCATAAAGACAAATCATACTTGCATGAAATAAAGGATACTGTAACTGAATTTATTAAAAATAGTTTAGATATGTCACTAAGTAAAAATGATATATTTCCAATCGCACATGGTATTGACTTTGTAGGATATAGACACTTCCCAAAACATATTTTAGTCAGAAGGTCCACCGCAAACAGAGTTAAACAGAGACTACAACATTTACCCATGAGATTATCAAATAAAGAAATCACAAAGGATCAATACAGGTCAACCATAGCGTCAACAATGGGTTGGTTGCAGTGGGCTAACAGCTACAATCTAAGGCAAAGTATAGGCATAGATACTATGTGGGTGGAATTGAATGCAGCCAGATGAGTATCCAAAGTTTGGGGATTTTGCAGAAGAAGCAAACATATTTGAAGGAACTAAAAAGAGAATTGATGATATATTAAATAAAGAAATATTGATACTTAGTTTCAAGATTAAGGATAGTAAACAACGAGAAGGAACATTTTATGCTACAGTTCAATTTAGACTTGAAGATATTGAATATATATTTTTTACTGGTTCTAACGTTATAATAGATCAACTTAATAAGTATAAAAATAACATGCCTTTTCATGCAATAATCAAGAAAATAGACAAATACTATACATTTACATGAGGTTAAAATATGAGGAAATTTCCAGAAGAAATCGCAACAAAACAGGATGTTGAGAATATAATTAATCACCACCCAGAGTATCATAAGCAGCTAAAAGAAGTATTGCAACGAGCTTATGATGAACTAGACGAAGCTGATCAAGTAATATCAAATGATATTGACCCAAACACAGGCGAGATGGTTAATGTCAAGACAAAGAAGGTAAAGAAAGAAAAGATGAAATTCAAGGACATTGTCTTTAAGGATAAAACTGAACTTAAAAAAGTTATAGATCAACTAAAGCAGCAGCAGGATTTTATAATTTGAAAATAAATGAAGAAAAAAACTCTCCGAAACCAATAATTAAAGTTCAGAAATTGCCAACCATCAGTAAAAATAAATAAATTTAAGTAAAATAAAAAGGAAATTAAATGACTGAAGATAAAAGTTCTAATTTAATGATAATTGGACTTGGAATAGTTGCTATATTTTTTGCATACTTAGTATATATGAAGTCAACACAATCTCAACAAATTAGTGATACTTTAACATCTCAGATACAACTAATTCAAAAACAAAATTTAAATCTATTAGAAAGATTGACATTATTAGAAAGCACAACATGTTCTAATGTCGTATCAATGAATAGTAATACTAATAATAAAGATATTAATAATAACATTAATAACACAATTGACACAACCAACACAGCCGATACAATCGACACAATCAACAACCTTAACTTAGTAAAAAACCTAAAATTTATTTAATGAAACAAAAGAGCTAAATAAATGACTGAAATTAATCTTGGAACTGGAATATTAGTATTCGACACAACTCCTACATGTGCAAAAGTGTATGTAAATGATAAATTATATGGTTCAACTAAATTATCTTCATTACAAATAATAAATGTTAATCCAGGAAAATACTCTTATTCATTACAACTCAAAGGATTCGAATCCTATAAAAATGAAATTTATGTTCAAATTGATAAAATAACACATATTCATTTTAACTTTAACACTAATATAAAAAATGAAGAATATGTTAACATTGGAACACCTATCACAGATTTTTCCAAACCATGTCCAATTCAACCAATTCAACCAGAACCTAAATTACCTGATAATGATGAACCATCTCTTAGACAAAGATATTATGATGAAGTAAGAACATCAACCAGTACAGATTATGTAAATGAAGACATATTTGATTTCCTAAGTCAAAATGCTGAGAACATCACCATTATAAATGATGGACCTGGCACAATATATATAAAATATTCAAATAATGGAATAAATTATTCAAATGAATTTACACTTTATGAAAGTGAAGCTAAAAAATATATTAATACACACACATTACAAGTAAGAACATCAATCACTGGTGTTAGTTACAGAGTAACAGAATTTGAAATATGGACATCTACATCTGTAATGAAAGGTCTTGAAGGAACAACACTAAGAACAGTCGCTCTTGATAGTTCAGGCAATATTATAGGAGTCATGAAAGGTAACTATGGTGGCTCGCTGATAACGATTGCTGTGGATTCAGCAGGCTTAATGCAAGCTGATATAAGCAAAGCAGAGAAGATCGAGATTTTGTCGACTATATCAACCGTACACTTCACCGAAAGCATAGTGATGAACGCACATGAATCTGAAAACATAACGGGACTGGTAGGCAACAGGTATATGATCAGGAGCATAAACATCCAGTCAATCCAGCCACTAAAGTTCATGTTAGAGTTTTACGGACAGGATACATTCGACAACACAGACATTGACGTTGATAGTTTTATTGATCATGTTGAAATAGACATGACCTCTTATCCAGCATTCCGAGTTAATAATACAAACCAGTATAAGCTAAACGTAGGGAGCTTGGAAATACTATATGAAGACTATGATGCCACGAAAGAGCTGCACATAAGTCTTCACAACTTATCACCCACTGCAAAGATCGCTGGAGTATCAGGTGCAGTCCAGATGGATATAAAAGTGTCACCGAGGTTATAAACATGCCAAAAGAAGAAACAATACAGCAAATAAGGATACGGAATGTGATTGGTGAAAAGGAAGATTTACCAAAACAAAATCCACGAGCAAGTTTATCAAGCAGGATACGTGCATTATTATTGAGAACTATAGGTATACCTCAATTAATTCACTTATATGGAACATTAGAACCAAATAAAACAATAACATTAGCAGCAGGCGAAAGTTTAGTAACATCACTATTTTCAGATGGAATATACTTATATATGGGTTTAGGAACTGTTCCTGGAAAAATAACTAAAATCGATTTGAGCACATTCACAAAAGTTGGAACACTTACATTAGACACTGGAGAAGATAGAGTAACGTCGATGATTTCAGATGGAACATATCTATATATTGGACTATATACAACACCAGGAAAGATAGTTAAAATTGATCTTAGTACATTCACAAAAACAAGCACTCTTACATTAGATGCAGGTGAGAACAATGTAACATCATTATTTTCAGATGGTAATAGTATATATGTAGGATTAACAACATCACCAGGAAAAATAGTAAAAATTAATCTTGATACATTCACAAAAACAAGTACTCTTACATTAGATGCAGGCGAAAATGTTGTATCATCTCTGTACTATGAAGGTTCATATTTATATGCTGGATTAACATTAAGTCCTTCAAAAATAGTTAAAATTGATCTTAGTACATTCACAAAAACAAGCACTCTTACATTAGATGCAGGTGAGAACAATGTAACATCATTATTTTCAGATGGAATGTATCTATATGCAGGTTCAAACGTCGGTCCAGGAAAAATAGTTAAAATTAATCTTGATACATTCACAAAAACAAGTACTCTTACATTAGATGCAGGTGAAAATAGTATAACATCATTATTCTCAGATGGAACATATCTATATACTGGACTATATACAACACCAGGAAAGATAGTTAAAATTAATCTTAGTACATTCACAAAAAATATAACAATCACATTTGATGTAAATATGGATAATGTAACATCACTATTTTCAGATGGAACATACCTATACGTAAGTCTATACACAACACCATCATTAGTGACACGTTTATATATAATTCCATCAAATGACATGCATCAACGAAAGATAAGCCTGATAAATGAACAAGTACATACCGGAAGCTACAGCATATATCCTGTGCTTGCAGACGGAGTAACATTAACTTCAAATGCAGTTGCATGGACAAAAGGAGCTTATTCGGAAGTAATACCTATAAACACAATAAATACCACTTTCTATTTAACAGGGGCATTATTATACAATATGACTGCAAATGCACGATATGAAGTAGATATATCAACAGGTACACCATTAGCATCACAAATAATAGCTACAGATTCAGAAGTATCAGATGCTCTTGGAAATAGTAGACAAATCAGCTTCCCGATACCAATAAAAGTATCATCAAACACAAGATTATCAGCAAGATGTGCAGACTCTACAGGAGGACTACAGTGCATAATCAAGATAAGATATAAGATATAAAACATAATTTGAATAACACAATAATTTACATAAATATAATATATATAAACATAATAAAACATAAATAATAACAAAGGTGATAAAACATGGAAGAAATAGTAACAGTAAATGGTCAACAGTATATATTAAATACTCCGACCACATTAACACAAGCACAAAGAAATGAAGTAATAAGACAACTTTCAACGCAGACAGTAGGATGTTCATCGTGTGGAGACAATAATATATCAACACTTGCCACAGGATGTCCAACAACAGTAATACCTGCCAAAACTACTAAAACATTTAACTGTACAGCATCAGGTGGAACTGGAGCATATACATACACACTAACAATTGGCACTGCAATATATACAAGTGCAACTGGAATTGGTGGATCATGGAGTCAATCTCACACATTCGACACAGTAGGAACTATAACACCAGTATCTCTTAAAGTTGTAGATACTTGCACAGGAACAACACTATCTTGCACAGATTCATGTCCATCAGGAATCATAGTTCAAGATCCTGAAATAGCATCCGTAACACTATCTGGATGTACATCCTCAATACAAATCGGAGCAACATGCACACTCTCAGCAACATGCAAAGATCAATTTGGTGCATCAATCTTATGTCAAGCACCGACATGGTTCAGTACTGAGCCCTTAATTGCAACTGTGCTAAATGGTGTCGTCACAGGAAAATCCGCAGGAACTACAAGAATATCAGCCACATCAGGTGGAATACCAAGTAATTCAGTAACTGTAACTGTAACAGCAATCCCATGTACACTACCAACATGTTCATTCACGATATCTTAAGAATATCTTAAATAAAATGAACACAAACACAAGTTTTTGATGTTATAGATTGTAAAAATATAAACAAACAAAATACATCAATAAATATAAACTAACAAAGGTGATAAACAATGGTAGATAAAACAATTTCAATAGGAACTACTGTATCATTTCAAGATAAATCAAATGATGCAACAATAACATCATACACATGGAACTTTGGTATAGGTGAAGGAACAAGTACACTTAAAGACGACACCCATACATATAACAATATTGGACTATACAGTGTAGTTCATACCGTAACTAACACTTGTGGAACAACTACATGTCCAATAAAAACAATAGAAGTAGTCACTGAACTACCACCATCAGGCGTCAGTTCAACTGTAATGTTAATGGGTGCTGCATTAATTGGTTTCATGATGATGTCTAAGAAAAAATAATTAATAAAATAACAACAAAAGGCGATTAAACATGGAAGAAATAGTAACAATAAAATGTAGCGAGGGAGATTAGAATGTGTAGTATAATAACATACGGATTTACAGTCAATGGAAATTTAATAAGTGGTCCAACGTGTTCAGCAGATATAGGTCAAACAATAGGTGCTCAAGTACAAGCACAGTTTGATGATTCCGAAGTTGGATTAACACTTATTGCTACCGTTGATTTATATAGAAATGGAGTAAGAATAAATACAAATCCTCTTATAAGCCAAGAGTATACAGTACCATATGCGGGTGCAATTGCTGTATTTAATATTCCATTTACCGGTATTTCAATGACAGCTGGTACATATGATTTTGGAACATTAGGAGCAAGTATTCACACACCAGACTTTTATTCACAATATTGTTATGCAGAAACATCAACAAGATGCATTCAGCTAACTTTATCTCCACCACTCAAATGGAAATGCTCAGGTTCTCCAAACTACACATGTTCACAAACAACTGATGGAACATATGACACCGAAGCAGCATGTAAAGCAGACTGCAAAGCTCCCACTACAGACAAATGGAAATGCTCAGGTTCTCCAAACTACACATGTTCACAAACAACTGATGGAACATATGACACCGAAGCAGCATGTAAAGCAGACTGCAAAGCTCCCACTACAGACAAATGGAAATGCTCAGGTTCTCCAAACTACACATGTTCACAAACAACTGATGGAACATATGACACCGAAGCAGCATGTAATGATATATGTAAAAAAGAACAACCAAACAACACCATACTAATAATAGCTGGTGTAGGAATCGGTCTTGGACTGCTGTATTATCTAACTCAAAGGAAATAAAAATAACAAATAATTAATCAACATTTAACCAATTTAATCATCATTAACCAATTTAATCAATAATCAACACAATAAATATTAATGTTAGAGGCAACAAAACATGTATAATCCTGGAATAACAACAACGGTAGGAAGTTATGCAGAAGCAGCAAACAGTAGAATAGAACTTATATTCGTAGACACTGATGTTTACACAGGTCAAAAATTCTGTTCAATGGATGTCACACTTCCGTGGGGAACTTTAGATCAAGGTTTTGGAGGATATGTAGGTGACATAATAACAAGATCTGGAACAGATAGATTCTATGCAATGAAAATATTGGACATAAATATAACCAATCAATCAGCTACACTTCAAGTTCTATCTTATGCAAGAGGACTTCCTGCAAATGTCGGTATAACTAATCATAGTTTACCATCAATATCAAATCCAGGAAGCACAATAAATTATGATTTTGAACTAACCAACTCTTCTACAATTAATGTCAATATAAGATGGTTATTTGCATCTAAAGTAACAATACAAACTGACACTACTTATCCAATTGCCAATTCATCAGAAGCATTACCTCCAACTACATACAAAAAACTTGGATGTTGGTACGATGATTGGGCATTAGGTGGAGCATGTGCAACTGGTCAAACCATTATAGCAAATGGTGGAACATCACATATAACAGGAAATTTCACACTTACATCAGATACTGGTAAATATGAAAATATAGCATTACGAATTTTTGTTTATGTATCAAATTATTGGGCAACAGGAAAACATGAATATGTTGAAGTAGGAGGCAATGCTCTTTTACATCAATTATTAGCAGATTATTCACATCTTGAATGTGTAAGTGATGTATGCACACGTGTAATTGGAACAGGAACTAATACATGTACAACTCCAGGAAGCACCACAGAGTGTATGTCATATACTCACAACTTAGATTTAATAGTTCAACCATGGCCATGGTACACTCCAAACGAAGCTACAGATGCTATTACACAAAAAATTATAGATATAGATGGTGCAATTATAAACTTCTTTGCTGATTATGGAATTATTGATTATACATACATTGGTACTGAAATATTCACAGAAAATGATAAAGTTATTATACGAATAAAACTAAATGAAATAAACACGGTAACAATGGGCATACCTTTATTAGTACAGATTGCAGTATTAATAGCAGCAATTTTATTTGTAATATCATTTATTGGACGAATATCAAATTATGTCTTTGGTGGTAGTAATATTGCTCTCACAAATGAAGAACTCACTTCAGCAGGTCAAGAATTCATGAAAAATACTATGGATGGATCTGTAACAGCATGTCTTTCTGACACAACCACAACACAAGATCAAAAAATTAAATGTGTAAAAGATCAAACAGATAATCTTCTAAAAAATTGGAATAATTATCAAACAGATATATATCCAGATGCTGATCATACACCATTAGATAATGGATTAACAGAGATTCAATTATGTTATGACACATATAACTCAAGTAGCAAAACATCAACAGATTATCAAACCTACCTTGATTGTACGAAAATTAAACGTGAAAAAGCAATAGATGAAGATAAAGATAAAACTCTTGAAGACTATGATCCAGATGCTACTGCAGGTGAAAAAGAAGCTCCAAGTGATTTAGGAAAAATATTATTATATGGTGGAGTTGGATTGGCTGGACTTTATGTATTAACAAGAAAGAAATGAAATAACAAACATTTAATAAAATAAAGAAATTAAATAAATAAATTAAACAAAGGAATTAAATAATATGTTAGATGGAACAAACCCTTTATGGTTACCGAAAGGTAGTGTGAGAGCGATATTAGCTCTTGGTGTAGTTGCAACATACTCATATGTCTGCGTAATGACAGAAAACTATGAAGCTTTGGGATTAATTGCTGTAATGATAGCAAAAGATTATTTCCAAAAGACAGACACTCTTCCACCTGCTCAAATAGAAACGAGCAAATAAAACTCAACCATAAGAATTATAACCAAATATAGTATTTCTACCAATAATAAACAAATACAATTTATCCATACGGATAAAATAAACAAACGACAAACACAAACGATAAATAACAAACAATAAATAACAAACGAGGTGAACTATATGTTTGAAGTAACAACAGAAATGTTAAATAATGTACCAATCGCAGTAATAGCTGCAGTATCAGCTGGTCTGCTTAGAAATGTTGCAGGTTGGTTGGAAAACTCACTGAAAGATGGCGTAATCGATGAATTCGAGGTGAAACAACTTGGTGGAACTGTGATCAAATACTTTGCTTCAGTATCCATACTAATGTTAGGACTGCCATTAGAACAAGCTGTCGCTGGTGCATTTGTACTTGATGTAGGAGCATCTGCATTAAAGGCTAAAACATCGTAAATAAAATATAAAGAATAAATAACTGACAGAAAAACAATCAAACAGACCATAAATGTACAAACCAACAACATGGATAAGATTGATTTCCCCTCAAACACGAACATTTGCTATCAATCCTATCCACCTTTATCTAAAGAAGATTATTTAAATAGATGTTCTGCTGAAAAAAAATGTCCATGTCCAACTTGGATTAATTGTCCATACTATATAGACATAATACAAAAAGAAATAAGATTGAAACTAAAAAGTCCAGAAAGAAAAAGTGAAATTGAAGAATGGTACGAAACATGTTTCAGATTTATCGGAGAATTCCATGATTTATACTGTTCAGGATAATTAAAATATTATACTGTTCAGGATAATTAAAATATTATACTGAATATATATTATAATTATGATAATCATGATAAAAACAGATGAAATAAAGAAGAAAATCATATTGTTCATAGATAGATTGCTACACAGATTAAATTTAATATAAATACTAACATTAGTATTTTATATATTACTATATCTATATCATAGAACAACAATACATATATTAAATAGAAACACAACAAAACAATAATAAATAAGGAAACATAATTATGACAACAATATCAGGTAGATTAGGACTACAAGGAACCATAGTAATAGAAGGAACAGCTCTAAGATGGAACATAACAGCACCAACTCCATCAAATTTCACTTATGGAAGCTCAGCTATGATTCCATTAGTAGGTGATTGGAATGGTGACGGAGTAGAAGGCATCGGAGCATACGAGCCAAGTACTGGAGTATTCTTCTTAAAACAAACTGCAACTGGAGGAGATGCTGACATAACTGTTCAATTTGGATCATCTAATCTTACTCCTATATCATGGTATGATACCGAAGCAACACCAGAAGGAGATCGAATTGGTGTAATACAAGAAAATATTGTATATCTTGATACAGATTTTCTTCCTGGAGCTGCAGAAATATCTACAACAATTGATAGAATCTTATGTTATACTCTAATTATAAAACAATGTACATATATACCAATAACTCATCTTTCATGTAAAGATAATGTATGTACAAAAATAACTGGTCCAGGTGAAGACACATGTACAGGAGAAGGAACTTCATGTACATACATACAACCACCATCAGATAACACATTATTTTATATAGGAATAGCTGCAGCTGGACTTGCTGTAATATACTTAATAACAAAAAAGAAATAAATTCTTTAAAAAACAATTATTAATTAGGAAAGTTAAAATGGTAAATGAATCAATATATGAAACTCATCCATATTATTACAATGGAACTTTCAAAAGTTTAACTGATAAAATACCTGATATTACAGATTTAGGAATAGATGTAATTTATCTAATGCCTATATGGAAACATAAAGATATAACTGTTCTATGGGATGTTTATAGTATAAAAGATTATTATGATATTGGACCAGAATATGGAACTTCCCAAGAATTAAAAGAACTTGTTAATACTGTGCATTCATATGGAATGAAAATCATATTTGATTTAGTAACTCCTCATGCTACTACTGGCAGTATTGTATATAATAATAATTGGACATTAAATATTCCTCTTGTAAACCTTCAATCAATAGCAACAACTAATGGATGGACATTAAATTATACAATAGTAGATGGAATAAATATTGTATATGAAGGAAAACAACTACAAATAGATGGAAATTATACATATAATTTTTATGGCACTATTATTGATAACAATGTTATTGCTTACACTGTTCCATATATATGGGGACCGGCAACAGATAGATCAAATCCTGAATTGATAGAATATTTTACTAATGTAGCTAAATATTATGTACAAGAGTATAATATAGATGGATGGAGAATAGATGTACCAGGAAATGTTTATAATCCAATAGTATTTCCAGGTGATCATTCATCAGTCAATCTACTTACAAGCATAATTAACGCTGTGAAAAACATTAAACCATATGCAATATTTATAGCAGAACCTGGTATGCCATCTGATGTTTCAGTAAACCTGGAATATGTTAATATGCCACTTACAGGAATAATGCAAGATATTATTGGAAATACAATTACTACTCCTCAATTAATAGATTATATTCTTAATATAGTTTCAAATACACCTTTATTAGTTCTTGAATCTCATGATATACCAAGATTAAACATAAATTATCCTATTCACAACAAAAATTTTATGGTATTAATATCTACATTTTATGGTTCACCATTTATACAAGCAGGTCAAGAAATTGGAGCAACAAGCACTTGGATGACTAATGCACAAGTAGATTGGATAAATGGAGATTATTCATTAAGAGATTTTTACAAAAAAGTTCTTTCAATTCGTAACTACGACAACACTATAAAATATGGTTTAATTGAAAGCATATGGAAATCTGGAGATAATATTTATGCATATTCAATGACTTATGAAAACAAAATTGCAATTTTATTAAATTTTAGCAATATACAAACCACAAGTATTATAAATATTCCTTTCAAGAATGGCGATACTGTTATAGACCAACTTTCAGGAGAAACATTTTTTGTTACAGACTCAACAAATTTTATTATTAATGTGCCTGCATATAGCTCAAGAATTTTAACATTACCATATCCATCACAATTAGAAACAAAACTTGTATATATGAGTGGAGGATTATTAGTAGGATATCTTGGATATAAAATATTCAATAAAAATAAATAAACATAAATACAAAAATAATAAATAAATAAAACAAAACAAATTTAAATAATAAATAAAGAAAACATAATTATGGCAACAATAAACGGTAGATTAGGACTACAAGGAACCGTAGTAATAGAAGGAACAGCTCTAAGATGGAACATAACATCACCCACCCCGGCAAATTTCACTTACGGAAGCTCAGCAATGATTCCATTAGTAGGTGACTGGAATGGTGATGGAGTAGAAGGCATAGGAGCATACGAGCCAAGTACTGGAGTATTCTTCTTAAAACAAACTGCAACTGGAGGCAATGCTGACATCGCTATTCAGTATGGTTTTCTTGGAGTTACTCCAATTTCATGGTATGACACATATTCAATTGGACTTGGTTATGGAGATGGAGTAGGTATAATAGATGGAAACAATGTATATCTCGATAAAAATCTGAGCAGTGGAGCTGCTGAAATATATACAACAACTTCATATCTTTCATGTCCTTCTACTATATCACAATGCAAATATTTATGTGGCAATATTAGAATCCATGTAAGAGATGAAGCTTTAAATTTCATTAGTGGATACAATTTCTGGCTTGATGGAATTAACAAAGGAGAAGTCACTACAGGAAACCGACTATTTGATAGTATTGATAACGGAAGTCATACTTGCCAAATTATAAAAGCAGATAATGTTACAAGAGCATGTAAATATTGTAGCGGTACTACTACATGTACACCTTCAACGTATTTAAGTAATTGTTCTATTTCGATAACAATTGTAACTGATTCAACAATAATTTACAGATTTACTATATTAACTCCATGCACAACTCCAACATGTAGTTTCATATTATCATAACATAATATATAAATAGAAATGGATGTATAAACATGGACATAGTACCAGAAGCAAACTTCGCAATAGAAATCTGTAAGAATGGAACACCTCAAATAAATGCAACATTCTTAGCATCAGAATCTGACTATATGATGCATCACCAAACCACGGAATTACCATATCCTAATCAACTATTCGACCATATAATAAAATACAATAACATCGGAATAGTGAAAGAATAAATAACCCACAGTATCATAATCTTAACTGCAATGAAGGATAACACCAGAGCAGCATCTCTAATAGAACAACAAAAAAACAAAACAACTAAGCAGAGCATGACCTGCTCTGCTCTTGCTCATATATCATTACAATTATCAATAGACAAACAATGGTGAACATTATGTCAAAAGTGTGTGAAATGATGCGTGAAATGATTAAGGATGAAAAGAAAGCTCCTGCAGAGTATGAGAAATTAAAAGTAAAAATGTTAGGTCATCCAAAACTTAAGAAATTATATGAAGAAATGAAAAAAGATGAAGAAAGACATTATAAAACAAACTTAAAAATAGCAGAAGATTTTGGTTGTGATTGTAGCAAAGTGTAGAATAATAAATAATTGAGAATTATGAAACAATCAACTGGATTATTAATTGTAGGTGGAGCAACACTTGCATATTTATTATTAAAACCAAAAAGCACATCTTCAAACAATGAATATATGAAATGGTTAGATCAAAAACTTATTGAATGGAAACCAATTGGAACTCCAAAAATAAGTTGTGGTACTTATCATGTATTTGCAAGCGACAATATGTTTGTCCAATCAAATGAAGCGGTGGATATAAAATTTCTGGAAATGCTGGAAGAAACAAACGCTAACTTAATAGTTTTATACATCCGTCCTGATGAATTTGCTACCCAGAAAACAAGATACATGAGATTAATAAACAAAATAAAATCTGATGGTAAAGAGTTATTTGTTGGTATACGATTCAATGATGGTCCGCTAAGTTTCAGTGAATATGATACTTTAACTCAACAATATATATATGATATAATTGATGTAATTAAACCAGATTATTTCGGAATAGTAATTGAACCAACAACAATGGAAGACTGGTATAAGTTCAATGCAACAGATGAACAATGGGCGCAATATATTCAAAAATATTCAGATTTATCTAAACAATTAAATCCAGGTATCAAAACCGCAGTAGCGGGGCATAAAAAAGAACTTAATTTCTTACGGCTGTGCGCAGATATCCCGAGTCTTGACATTATGGGGTTTAATATTTATGACAGATTGGGTATTGATCAAAATTTAGACAAGTATACAGTTGCAGAGGATTGCAGCATTGCAATTGACTATATAAATACTAAAGGAAAAGAAACGTGGATACTTGAGACATGGACATCATATAAACCAACAAATGATCCGTCATTGATTCCGTATGATGTCAAATGGATAAGAGTGATGATATATTATGCAATGAATCATAATATGAAAATGTATGTTCCTTTTTTCACTGGAAAATTCATAATATACACAGACAATCAATCTGATTTTGAAACTGCGTTATATTCAAATGTCAGAACTCCAGTATTTACAGAATTTCAAAACATAGTAATGGAATATCAATTATAAATAACATACAAACAACAAAGTGATTAACATGAAATGTTTTAATAACGATGAAATAAAAGCGATAAAATCAGCAATAAAATGTGAACTTCGTAAGAATAAGAAAGTTTCATCTGCTATATTAGATTCTACATTAGAAAAAATCGAACATTTTGAATGTCCAGATAAATCAACAATATCTGTTAGTGAAATTTCAAAGTTACCTTTAGCAGAAAGAATAAAATATGCAAAAATGTTAAAATAAATACATACATAATATAATTATACAACTATGAACATGTCATTACTACTATCTAAATTTGGATTAAGTGCTTTATTAGGAACTCTAACTATAAATGGCTTTATAGAAAGAGGAATGAACAATCCTGACATAGAAACATACAAGCCAATTGATACTGTATCAATTATTGTTCCATCTTTTAATGAAGAATTATTTATAAAGAAATCCCTTTCATCAATCAGAGGACAATCTATCATCAACGAGTATCCTGAATACTTTGAGACCATCTTAGTCGACAGTGGTTCTTCTGACAACACAGTAAATATAGCAGAAAACTATGTTGATAGAATAATAACAACTAAAGTTAGAGGAAAACTAACTGCACGTAATTTAGCAACTCTACATAGTAGAGGAAATATTATAGTATCTGTAGACAGTGATTCATATTATCCTCCATTTTGGTTGAATACTTTACTTGAACCCTTTAATAACATACTTGATTTAAATTATAATCCAAACATAATAGGAGTTGTAGGAAGTACATATGATCCATATATTCCAGGAATTCCAGTTCTAATTAGAAACTTTGCAGAAATTTTAGACAGAAAAATTATACATACAAATCAAGTAATAGGAAGGAATAGTACATATTGGAAACATAACTTCTATCAAATTGGACAGTTCAATGAATCCATAAACCAAATGAACATTAAAGAAATGATCAAAGAAGAAGAATATGAATTTGGTGATAAACTTTCTAAATTAGGAAGAATTAAATACAAACTAAATGCAAATTGTATACATTTAGGCGGAAAAAAGATAGGTTGTCGTATTGGTACAAGCAATAAAGAATTCTGCAAATCTACAGGAATTTCAATAGAAAGATTTGGATAACAAAAACAATTTAAGAATTACTAATCATGAACAAACACAAAACAGGTGCAATAAAAGACAAAAAAGATGACAGAGATTATCTTATAAAAGATTATCTTAAACCAACAACTCTTCCATCATCTTTAGATTTATCAAACACAATGCAACCAATAAGAGATCAAGGTGACGAAGGTTCATGTGTTGCATTTGCTGCATGTGCAATGAAAGAAAGTCAAGAAGACAATGAAGGACATCTATCTACACGTTTCTTATATGAAAAAATAAAACAGCCAGGTGGAGGTGCATATCCTCGTGACTCAATGGATATTCTCTTAAAGACAGGAGTATGCCCTGAAGAATGTCAAAATTACATACCAAACACAATAACAATTCCATGTTCAAACTCATTAGAATTATCCAAACAAAATAAAATAAAAATATATGCAAGACTGACAAACATAGAAGAATTCAAGCAATGCCTAAATCAGTTCGGATGTTTTTCAATATCATTTATGATATATGATGGATGGATAGAGCCAGATTCAAACCACGTAGTTCATATAACAGGAAATGCTCTCGGCGGACACAACGTCACTTGTTGTGGATACAATGACAACACCAAACTCCTAAAATTTAAGAACAGTTGGGGAACATCATGGGGAAAAGCAGGATATGGATACATATCATATGACAATACAATGTCCACATTATATGATGCATGGAAATCGATAGATATTCCAGAATCTGATGAAGAAAAATTAATTCCTCCAGAACCTAAACCTAAACCTGAACCATGGTACATTCTATTATGGAAATGGTTAATGTCATTATCCAATCGAATTAAATAATATCTAACAAAGAAATCAAAGAAATCAAACAGGAGATAAACATAAATGCTACAATTAACGGATGACACAATCGAATTGATGTTGAAACATTTAATAATAATGAAAGTAGGAGAAAACAAAAAACAATATAAAATGATACACATTGACAAACTAAAATACATATCATTAAAAGCATTTATTGATGCATTCGTTGTCGGAGGAATCTCATTCTTTTCACTAATGGTTGTTTTAGGTTACGACAACCTTTTATTAAATGTTAAAGTTGCAGTTGTGTCATCTATGATTACATCAGGATTGACATTCTTCACTGAATTAAGGAAATATAAATTAAGTGACATTGTTAATACAAAAAAATAAAACACAAACACAAAACAATAATGTGATAAATATGACAGAAAATAACGGATTCTCATTTGGAATAGGACTATGCTTAGGAATACTAATTGGTGGACTTTTTATATACACTATTTTAAAAGCACCATCTCAACAACTGACAACACAAACATCACAATTAACACAACCAACATTACTTGAACGATTATACAATCAAAAACTTGAGAAACGTTTAATCGATGAAATAGATAAAACTTGAATTATAAAACAACAAATAAAAACATATTACATAATACAAATAATATAAATAATACCTCAACAACCATGACAGAAGATAATAATAAAGTCACTATAATACTTGCCATTGGATTAATTGCAGTAGCACTTGGTTTATTGTATATACTAAACAAAAATATGAAAACACAACTGCCATTAAATCTCAGCAATAAATTTAATGGATTAAATAACCTAAACAACCCAAATACCATAAATCACAATAATGAATTATGGAATGTAATCAGAGACGATAATGGTAACTTAAATATAACAACACTTAACAACGAGATAACAAAATGACAGACAAAAATGACTTAATATTATTTGGTGTAGGAATACTATTAGGCGGATTCTTCATATACGTAATGATGTCACGAAATACTCAATCCCTTTCAACACTAAATCTATCTCCATCAACATACAAACCCTCTGAAAAATGGGAACTTATTCGTGATAATAATGGCAAACTTATAGACATTGAAATGATAAAAACACCACAATAAGCAAGGATATATATGATAGACAATAAAAAAACATGTACAATAATTAATCCAAACGTGTTTCAAGCCATACTACTTGATGGTATAGATCAGAAATTAAAAGAAAGTATAAACATACAAAATATAACATCAAATCTACTAAAATCACTAATAGAGATACAAGCAAATAGTGTGACTATATTAGATAAAATTAACTCAGAACAAAAACAAGATGCTGACAAAGGTGAATTCTATAAAGTAAATGATACAGCATCACTTACTATGAAAATAACAAATTTAATTCAACTCTTTGGTCATGGTGTTAAAACATATAAAATTAAAAACGAAGGTTCTAATTCAATATATGTTGGTCACACTACAATAAAAATGGAATTACACACAACACATGATACAGAAACTGAAGTAAAACCAACCGAAGAATTTGGAATACAATATAACAGAGAAGTAATAAATACAATATCTTACATAACCAGATCTGGCACATCAAATTTTAGATTATGGGTTACATGGTAAAGGAAAACAAAGGTGAACAATGTCAACAATAGATTTTGAAACTGAAAAAACAACAGAAAATAGTTACACTACAACTATGGATTATGATGCTAACAACAATATTGTATATATAGGCAATGCATTATCTGGCAGTGAAAAATCTGAAGCAAAATGGAGCATTAAAAAAATAACATATGATGCCAACACTAATATCACTGACATTCAATGGGCAGATGGAAACACTACACATGATAACATTTGGAACAACAGAACATTATACATCTATTCATAATCAATAAAATAATAAATAAATAATTTAATCAATAAAAAAAGAATGGAGAAAAATATGACACCACAACTACCCTTCGATGAGATCGGAATAGTATTAACGACTATGACCACAGGAGTACAGTTCCTGTACTTTGTCTTAGTGACAGGACTCACCCTGCTTGGATTATATATCCAGGACAGAGAGATCGATAAGAAAAAAGAAGGAGAAACGAAGCCTTATGAGTATGAATGGGGTGAGCTTGCCCCTTACGCTCTTGTATCTGCAATATTCACTATGGCAATATTCGAGATCATGCAGGTTCAGTTTTGGCAATCAATGGTCTTTGCAGTCCTGATGGGTATGGTATTCAGGTCGATATTACCTGAACTCGTGAAAGTATTTGCTGAGAAAATAAAAGCTGTCATCGAGGCAATGTTCGGGAAAATATGAGAATAACTTTAATCTTGTTTTGCGTCCTGCTCTTCATCGGGCAGGCATCGGCAATCGCTGATTATCATATCTGGGATGAGCAAAATCAGACAGCTACATTATATAAGAATCAGCAGAAATGGATAACCGTCACAAACATAGGGATATTCAGTGATATTACAGAGCATAGAGAGTTATTGAAAGTTACCAGTAATTATGATTATTCCTTTTCAGCCCTGGATGATTTCTATATGGGATATGAGATATACAAAGGAAATAATAAAATAACAGACCTCTCCACAACATGGTTTTTACGAACGACTGAGGACTACAACATCACTATCAATGATTATGGAATTATCAGCAACTGGACGAGCAAAGAGGTTTTCAATAATCAGACTGGAATAAATGAAACCGTCTGGTACTGGGATAATCAAACCGTTATAATCGGTAATCATACAGAACCTCGTTCAAGAATAAATGAGAGTATCTTCAATCCTACAAACAAGAAGATTGATGCAGGGCAAACACTGACTTTCATAAAAGTAACACGAAAGAGAGCAGAGGTTGGTGAGTTCTCTATCCTGCTTAAGCCAGTATTTATGGGATTTTCAATCAAAGAATTGACCTGGTGGAATGCAACATGGGGATATAAAAAACCTATCTTAATCAACAACACTGGAAATGCAACAGTCCTCACAAATTATCAAGTTTTCTTAAATATTACTTATGATTCTGATATGCAAGCAGAGTTCAAGGATATTCGTGTTGTAAATGATACATCAGGAGCAGCAGTCCCCTATTGGATTGAATCTAAAGTTAATTCAAGTTATGCTAATGTTTGGTTCAATGCTACTTCGATTCCTGCTTCTGTATGGACAAATTCAACTTATTATTTGTATTATGGAAATGCTGCGGTGAGTGATGGTGGAAATATTGGAAATACTTTTATATTTGGTGATGATTTTTCAGGAACTCTAACAGATAAATGGACTGTTGTAGATCAGGCGGCGATTGTTAGTGGAGAATTAAGATTAGGGTTAGGTGATGGATCATATACTGATGGTGTGGCTTCAATTGATTCAATTGCACTTGGAAATATAATAGAGTTTAATTTAAAATATACAAGTGGAGAGGTTGGTGAATGGGGATATTCAACCAGTCCACCTGTTTGGGGTAAAGGTATTAGATTTTTAGGAAGATATACTGGTGCTACTATACGTGAAGATAGAGACGGAACAGTATCAAATTTAATATCTGCAAGTAATTCGGGATTATTTAAATTGTGTAAAATAATATTAAAACCAACCACAGGATATACTTTGTATTATGACAATGTTCTTCAAAAAGATGATACAACATGGACTAATCCAAACGGCGCAAATAAGGTAGTTTTTTCGGAGGGTTCAGCGGCTTATTCTTATGTTGATGACATCCGAGTCCGCAAATACATCGCCATCGAACCCACAGCAACATTAGGAACAGAAGAAACACCGCCACCAGTGACATTTAATCAATCGATATATAACACAGGATGGCAGACTATTTTTATTAACGCAACCCAGAACATGACTTCGATAAGAAGTATGATGAACATAAGCAATGTTTTGTGGATTGCTAAATGGAATGCAACATCTCAGAAATTTGAGTCTTATAAAGCAGGATGGGCGATACAAGCAACGACCAATACTTCTGCAGGCGCAGGGGTATATCTCAAGATCACGAACAATGATACGATGACGAGAAATAACGGGACTGGTAATTATTTCTGGAACTTATCAACAAACTGGAATCTTGTAGGACTGGATTATAACGGCACTCGCACACTTTCACAAATAAACACAAGCGTAAACAGTGTCGGTAATTGTGAAGCGAACCTCATTACTTATATTAATCCTGTCAACATGACTGAGTATATCTATACTTGCGGATCGGCAAACAACGCTACAGTAGAAGTCAGTCAGGGGCAGGGTGTCTGGATGAACGCAACCACAGCAATTAGTAGAGTGAGGTCTTGGTAATGCCAATTCCCGATTTCCCATATATTGTCTATGGAACTATAACGCAGGGTGGCGTACCTCAGAGCGGAGTGACTGTCACTATTGAAAATCTGACAGCGGGCAGCAGCGATACCCGCACAACCGATGCATCAGGACAGTACATATATGACGATCTGGCGCAGCTCCTAAATGGCTACTCACCAGGAGATACAATTCAGGTCTCATCACCTGGGAAGTGTGTTAAATTCACAGCAACATCTGAACCAGAAGAAAAACAGATCGATTTATCAATAAGCTTAATTCCTATAGCAATACATCATTATAATCAGCAAAGGGCAAGGTGTATATCATGACATTACTGAAACAATCAACAGCAGCAACAATTAAACTTGGTCCTTTTGTGGAC
>Ga0180732_1000799_pt1 | contig 23027 bp, 22 predicted proteins | sample KR11_01MetaG_FD_148674 | JGI IMG/M metagenome (GOLD analysis project Ga0180732, IMG submission 148674) | Groundwater microbial communities from the Olkiluoto Island deep subsurface site, Finland - KR11_0.1 MetaG | ecosystem: Environmental > Aquatic > Deep subsurface > Groundwater | place... | reverse complement strand
ACAAGTTTTAGCATACGCTTAAGCTTTAGTCTTGTTCATAATCTTCTTTCCTCAACGGGAAGTTATGGGCACAAACACAGTTGAGGATATTAGTAAGGAAATCGGTTTGTTTCCTTATCGAACTTATAAAACCGCGTTCGACGCGGTCTAACCTTGGCTTTACTACTCCTGTCAATTGGAAAAAGTAAAGCGAAATCCAAAAATTGACTACGCTTGTAGAAGTTGTAAGAAGATTTTACTCGGACTCCGGTTCACTGCCGGACATCTCCACCACGCTTAGCGTGGTGATCGCGTTTGACGCGACACCTTCCTTTTAATATATTTCATGAATGAAACGTCTGACGTTTCAAACAACAGATTTTACACTTATATTCTCTATAGCCTTCGTGACGAAGGCTTTTATATTGGCTTCACTACTGATCTCAAATCAAGACTTACCAAACACGCAAAAGGAAAAGTAACTGCAACAAAATTTCGCAGGCCATTCAAGCTCATTTACTATGAATACTTTATCAACGAAAAAGATGCAAAAGCAAGGGAAGAATATCTTAAAAGTGGTTATGGACGAAAGAATTTAAAAGAAATGTTAAAAAGAACAATAAAACAAATGAAATAAAACACAAGTTTTCCCAATCACCCATGCGCGAATGCCAAACCATATACCTTCCCGGCGCCTGCCTTCTTTAACACCTTTGCAGCCTCCCGAAAAGTTGCGCCCGCTGTCACAATATCATCAACCAAAAAAACCACAGACGCATTTTTCAAATCATCAACTGAATTCGATTTAAGACAAAAAGCACCGGATATATTCGCAAGTCTCGCTTGCTGGGAAAGTCCGAATTGAGGCTTAGTTTGCTTAATTCGCTCTAGGCAATCCTTAATCACTATCCTACCCCCGCTTCTATCTTCATTTACCGGTAGCTCTTTCTGCAATCTCTCAACCAGCCCCTCTGTCAAAACCTGCGACTGGTTATATCCCCTTTGCTTCATACGATTTTTATGCAAAGGTATCGGCATAAAAAAACTTCTCCCCGTAAGCAAATTAATAAATGGCTCTTTCTGAATAATCCCCTCATAAAAAAAATCTACCAGTAATTGCTTGACATCTAAAAGATGTGGATTATACTTAAATTGATAAACCAATCGCTTGACAACGCCTTTATAGGCAACGCTCGCGAAAACACCATCAATCTCAAAAGAAGTCTTACATGCAGGATGGGTAAACCCGCCTATCGCCGCTTTTTGACACGCAACACAAAACCCTTGGTCGGCAAAGGAAATAAAAGAAAAACATCCCGCGCAAAGATACGATCCGTATGCCCCGCATCCGACACACCTCTTAGGATAAATTAAATCCAAAATCGACATAGCGTCGCTTATTATACCAATTAACTTTTTTATTGTATAATGAAGCCGCTAGGAGGGTTGCCAGAGTGGTAATGGAGCGGCTTGCTAAGCCGTGACGGCGAATAACCGTCCACAGGTTCGAATCCTGTACCCTCCGCAGCGTAAGAAATTGCATAGCAATTTCAACGCTGCTGGAACGTTTAAATTTCTATCTTAAAAAATTTATTACGTTCCGCTACACTTCGCAAATAAATCAAAGATAAAAAAATCTTTTACCTTTCGCGGTCAAGTACCTATTTCAAAAATCTTTGATATTTGATATTTGAATTTTGATTTTTCTTGGAGGAGTCGCATAGTGGCCGAGTGCAGAGGTTTACTAAACCTCCGTGTCGCAAGATACCGTGGGTTCGAATCCCACCTCCTCCGCTTTCACCTCGCCGTAGTTTTAACGAAGGCGGGCTTCCCTTTAAGCACTTTTTGCAATTCAACGCTTTGTGTAATTAACGGCGAGGTTTCAGCGAGATAAATCCGCTAACATAAATGTATGTATTATGCTTATATTTTACTGTGTTGTGATAATAAAACATATGTCGGTGGTTCTGACAACTTAAAAGAACGAGTAGAAAGACATAAAATGGGTTATGTTCCTGCTACTAAAAATAGACTTCCTGTAAGATTAATAGCATATTTTGCCTTTGTTGACGAACATGTTGCATTTGCTTTTGAAAAATATCTCAAATCAGGCTCAGGTAGAGCATTTATGAAAAAACATATATTTTCAGGGAAAAAGAATTTATAATAATCAAAATTATATTTGAAACTGGTTCTATGGTACGAATGCCATAAATTGGCTTTATAACAAGGCTAGTTTTTAATAAATTATGAATATAGATTTTTCAAGAAATTTAATCAAAGGAAAAATAACGGAAGTTATTTTTGAGGAAATGTTTCGTTCCTCGGAGAAATTTACAATAATTCCTTTAGGCTACGAGCATACAACCCCTATATTAGCTCAATATCAGCATCATGTTCATATACAAAAAGTGCTTGAGAATATTCGCCACGCTCCTGATTTTGCCCTAGTTTCGCAAAACAAAGAAAACGTTTATCTCGTAGAAGTAAAATATAGATCGCGATTCGATAAGCAAGATATTTTAGAAATTGCAAACAAGATACATACCACATGGAATCCATGCTATCTTTTTATTGCCTCACGAGATAATTTTTATTTTTCTCCGTGTAGTTCAATTATTGATAAGGGTGGAGAAATCGAGGAATTAAGAGAAAGCTGGATTAAAAAAGATACTCAACAAAAATATTCATCTTTATTAAAGGAATTTATCAAATAAAAATAAGCCCTTTATTAACAAAAAAATTCACAACTTCTAAGCCTCAAAATAAAGCCCAGTTTGGACTAAGTAGAAAACAATATATTAAAACTATATTTTAATTTGACTGTTTATCAATAGTTTTATTTATATGTACCTCCAGAGGTACTTCTGCAACAATCTTGTAGTTATTATGATCTTCATCTTTTAGGCTTACTCTAAAAACATAATCGCCTGATCCATTTACAACTAATCCCATAACTTTAATTCTTGTTCTCATTCGTCTCATTATTTCAGGCATTTCAAAAGTATGTACAATCGTATTAAAAATTTTATCCTGAGGATCAATAAATTCTACTTTAAGTTCAGCTTTTGTATATTTTTTTACCTCTTTAAAAAACATACTAACAACTTCGAATTCAATAGGAAGGTTAATTGCATTAATAGAACTTAGATTTTGCTCTTTAATTTTAAGATCAAGAACAATTTGTTCCATAATTTCATTAAGACTAATATTATTAGTTTCACTATCAATGATACTTTTTCTGCACAGCACAGACCAAATATGCTTAAGCATAAACACCTCCTGTATCACTAATACTATTAGGCTCAGCTTTAAACGTAATAGGATTACAAGCAAAATCAAGATTATGTGCACTGGAATTTTGATTTGTAACTATTCGTTTTTCTGATTGGAGAGTATTTTGCGATTTTTCATTTACTTTAATTTTCATATCATCCATAAAGCTAAACCTTACATTTAAATGAGTACTTAATGCTTTTGCAATTTTATTCAAAAAACTTAAACTGGGTAAAGAGATACCCCTTTCCGCTCTAGCAATACCAGATTGTTTTGTATGTATCATTTCCGCAAGATTCTTTTGAGTAATCCCTTTTATAATGCGTGCTTCAATAATCATTTGACTTATTTCGTATGTTAAATCATATGTTTCAAATTCTTCTTTCACTTTTTGATTTTTGGATAATTCTTTTTTTAGTTCATTTAAATTCATAAACAAAACCTCCTTAGTTTTTTGCAAATGCTAATTGCAAATCGAGTTCTCTTGATCTTTGTAAAGCTACCTTAATTTCATGTAATGGAGTTTTATTGCTTTTTTTAAAAATCATATGCAATAGCCAACACGTTGAATTTCTGATTACACAAAATATTCTATAAAAAATCCTATTAAAATCGATAACAATTTCATAGATATCATATCCATGCAATTTTTTCATAATCCCTGCATGTGTAACAAAATTCATTCCATGTTTTTCTAGTAATTCCAGTTTTCCCGTAATTTTTTTTATAGCTTTTGCTGGTATCTCTGCCATTTGTTCCTTTACGTAAAAAGTACCGCTAGATGAGCTAAATATTTTTATATCCATAATTCTTATCCCCTAATACATAACAATTTAGTTATATTATATGCTGCTCTATGTTTCTTGTCAAGAGGAAGTTATTATATGTAGTATAATTATGGAAATTAAAGAGCATGGTGGATATAATAAGTTCCAATATCGTCCCATGCTCTCCGCCATCGCTTCGCAGATTGACAAAATAACGTAATGTATGTTATACATTAAACATATGATACGAACTCAAGTTTACTTACAAAAAGAACAAGCCCGGGAAATAACATTGCTTGCTAAAAAACAAAAGAAAGATAAAGCAAAAATAATTCGGGCATTGATCCAAAAAGGATTGGAAGCGGAAGAAAAAAAACAATTTATCGGGAATGCTTTTTTAGAATTAGCAACATTGGGAAAAAAATTGAAATTAAAAGGCCCAAAAGACCTCTCTATAAATCTTGATAAATATCTATACGGAGAATAACTTATGATTATTGCCAATTCAAGCGCTTTAATATCGCTTCTTGTTGAAACAGACAAAAATCATTCTTTAGCTATACAAGTAAGCAAACAATTTCAGAAAAGAAGCGATACTGTAATAATACCCGAAGATATATTTTCAGAACTGATCAATATAACAGGCAAAAAATTTGGCCATCAAAAAGCCTATGCGGCCGCTATTTCTATTCTCAATATAAAAATTTTTGTTATTGAGAATATCACAGAACAAATTCGGCAAAAAGCATTAGAGGCATACAAAAAACAACCGGAATCAGTGAGTTTTACCGATTGTTTGGTTATGACGATTGCGGATCATTTTGAAACGAAGGAGATTTTTGGCTTTGATGAAGCATTCAAAAAAAATGGATATATCCGTCTTGGAATCGATTAATTGTTTATTCTCCTATTATTTTCACCAATACTCTTTTATTCCTGACTCATGAATAATATCTTCAACCTGAGAGGTGATATTGACAAATTCTATCTTTTCTTTAGTATTGAAGGTCAGATATTTGGTTAAAGATTTCATTTTTTATATACCAAAAACCGCACTCCGGCAACATTTCCCGCTGGGCGGGACTACAAAACAACGTTGAAATCGTTATACGATTTCTTACGTTGCGGCGGGAGCAGGATTCGAACCTGCGGTCGCCTTACGGCGGCAATCGTTTTCGAGACGATCCGATTCAACCACTCTCGCATCCCGCCAAGCTTCTCAGGAATAAATTATGAACGCATAACTCTTTCTGTGTGCCCGAAAGGATTCGAACCTTCGACCCCGACGTCCGCAACGTCGTGCTCTATCCATCTGAGCTACGGGCACAAAACTAATTAGTATTTTACTTGATTGAAGAAAGGGAAGCAAATTGAAGCTCCCACAAGCTAACGCTCGGGGAATCTCTCAATACGCTTCGCCGGAGCTGAAATCCGCCGAAGCGGAAAATCGCTCTGCATCCCACGATTTAACAATCGGGGAATTCCGCAAAGGTGGATTAAATATTAGCGTTTGGTCTTTCCAGAGGAAAATTTTTTTCCAGCCAATCACCGGCTTTTTGCGTAAATGTAGGCCGGACATATTCACGAAAAGGCAAGTATGGCAGAAGCGCTGTCTTTATTTGTTGGAAAGTTATTTCTCCCAATATTATCGTAAGTTCTCCTGGTATATAAGCTTTTGTGCCTATTTTTACCACATCAACTCCATTATGCTTGGCAAAATAAAAATCGTACAATTCTTCCCAAATAAAAACATTGTCTTCTATCCTGATACCCTCGCTGGTTATTTTGTAATAAAATATGTGGGGGGGCACCAGAGCTAATGAAAAAGCAAGAAAAACCAGAGATAAAACAACAAGCATAAGTGTATATTCGTGAAAAAGGAATATTATTACTTCGACTGCAATCATGATAAGAAAAATATTTATAAAATATTCTTTAGCATGTCTTTTAAATGGCCTGCCGGGAGCATGCCATGAAAGCAGGGTTCTAACGTCATGATATGAATGCTCTTCGTGTTCAGATAACATATTTTTACTTTCTGTCGCCAATTTTTCTTTTAGTTCTGTTTTTACTGGCTGATGTTCTGTGGGCATATTTTTACTTTAACCTAATTAGTATGTTTTCGTCAAGCGCCTTTTTTGCTACAATAGGTCACAATTGATAATTAATATTTTTTGGAGGCGTGTCGGAGTGGTCGATCGAGCTGGTCTTGAAAACCAGTATGACGGAAACGTCATCAGAGGTTCGAATCCTCTCGCCTCCGCAAGCGTCATCGTAGCTCAATCGGATAGACTTGTCCTGCAAGGCATGCGCTCGTAGCTTAATGGATAGAGCACAAGATTCCGGATCTTGCGGTTGGAGGTTCGAATCCTCTCGAGCGCACAATTGACGACCTGTTACCTCGCTCTCTCTGCCATCTTTTCAAGCATTCCCGCATACCACCCCTGCGCTCCCATAAATAAAATGATAAAAAACAAAAAAGCGTTCCTGTATTTCCACCAATCAAACTTTTCCTTTTCCTTTTTCGTTACATCATCAGGCCTAATATTAGGATTTTCGGGTGTTTTAGATGGCTGCTTACTAGTAGGATCAGATGGATTATCGCCTCTTCCTGCCTCCCCCGGAGCCGGAGTTATTGTAATTTGCCCGTCTTCCCCCACAGTTACCATCGGTGCCGCTTCAACCCCCTCCGGCAATGGCAAAGATTTAATCAATTCCCCCAATTTGCCCATCTTACTCCCGTCCAACTTCACGCCCATAATTTCACCAAGTTCATTTACGTTTACCTGCATTTTACCTTCTCCCATCGCTACAACACTAACCTGATTCTGAAACCACTTCTGCGCTTTCTGGCCTTTCTCTTCATTCCCACGTCCAAAAACCTCTTTAAATAAAATTTCTCGCAGATCCTTTCCCTCCTTAGACTCTGCCTCATACTTTTGAGTAAGCTTATCCACCAACACCACGCTTTTTAAATACACCTGATCTCTTTGCTCGCCAGACAATTCTTTACCTGATAATACATTCATCTCATTAACTGCATCTAGTGCTGTTTTCATCTCCTTTCCATCTCCTATCTCAACCTTCACGCTAAATTTCTTCAATTTTTCCTCAATTTCAGGCTTTAAGTTTATAAACTTCTCTGCGCCAACTACCGCTTCTTGCTTCGATGTCCCTGGTTCTTGCACCGTTCGAGCGCCACCCTTATCTACAGACCTTTCCATACCGGTACTTCTTATATTCGGCTCTGTATTCGTAATTACTTCCTTTTGTCTATTATCCATATTTCCTCCTGTGCCTTCTGCCATAATTCATCCTTCGTTTTTCATATCTATCTTCCCCGAATTTGCTGCAAAAGTCAAGCAAATTCTGTATAATACATCGCAAGTATATAAAATCCAAGCTATTCTTGCTTTATATCAACCTTACGAAACAATCTCGAAAAGATAACAATAATAAGTCAAAACTCAAAAGTTAAAATGCAAAATCACAACTCAAAATTCAAAAGTGACCTAAAAACCAGATGTTATCGCTTTAGTCTGGCTCTTATTGCATTTATAGATACATTGCCAAACCAAAGAAGCTGCTATATTATTGCAAATCAATTATTAAGAAGCGGCACAAGTATTGGAGCAAATCTTTTTGAAGCCACAGCTTCAAGTTCTAAATTGGAATTTAAAAAATTTCATGAAATTTCACTAAAAAGCGCGAATGAGACGAAATATTGGTTGGGACTATTACGCGACTCTGGAAAAGCAGAAAAAAATAAAATAAATGGGCTTTTACAAGAAGTAACTGAACTTGCAAATATGTTAGCGTCAGGAATTTTAAAAATGAAAGGTAAAAAGGACTTTTGATTTTTTACTTGTGCTTTTGACTTTTAAATTTTAACTTTTGAATTTACTTTTATGCGTTTCGAGTTCTCGTCCGGCGGCATTATCTATAAAAAAGAAGGGAATCAAATTTCCGTTCTTCTCTGTCAGCATGCCCAACATCATGGCTGGGTATTTCCCAAAGGCCTCATAGGCGACAATATAAAAAACGAAACCAAAGAGGCAACGGCAATAAGGGAGGTAAAAGAAGAAACAGGAGCGCAGGCGAAAATCATCCGCCCCCTCCCGCCAATTACCTATTGGTATGTTTGGGAAAAAGAAAAAATCAAAAAAACAGTATACTATTTCCTGATGGAGTATACTGGAGGCGATATCACCAAACACGATACGGAAATGGAAGACGTCCAGTGGCTGCCTATAGACAAAGTCGAAGGGCGCCTGACCTACAAAGCTGACAAAAAAATATGGAAAGACGCCTTAAAAATTATTTTTGACTTTTGAACTAGTTTTTGATCTTTGATTTTTGAGGTTTGATTTTATTTAAGGAGGGATCGCATAGTGGTCGAGTGCGCTTGCTTGGAAAGCAGGTATGACCGTAAGGTTATCGGGGGTTCGAATCCCCCTCCCTCCGCCGCGTAAGAACGTTTATTTTGCAAAGCAAAATATTACGTTCAACGCTGCTGTCGCACCCAAATTACATATGTTTTTCTATGTCTACATTCTTCGAAGTCTAAAAAATGAAAGTTTTTATATCGGTTATTCTACTGACTTAAAAAAAAGAATTAAGCAGCACAACAATGGAGAGAACCAGTCAACAAAACCCTTTAGACCTTACAAATTAATTTTCTATGAGGCATTTCTAAATGAGAAGGATGCTAAAAATCGTGAAAAGTATTTAAAAGGCGGATATGGAAGAAGATCAATTCAAAAAATGCTAATGAATTATATAAAACGTTGAAATTTTATTAAATAAAATTTCTTACGTTTCAACCACGTTTAAATTTTGCTTTTGCAAAATTTATTACTTATATCTCACCACGTTTAAATTTTGCTTTTGCAAAATTTATTACTTATATCTCACCACGTTTAAATTTTGCTTTTGCAAAATTTATTACTTATATCTCACCACGTTTAAATTTTGCTTTTGCAAAATTTATTACTTATATCTCACCACGTTTAAATTTTGCTTTTGCAAAATTTATTACTTATATCTCACCACGTTTAAATTTTGCTTTTGCAAAATTTATTACTTATATCTCACCACGTTTAAATTTTGCTTTTGCAAAATTTATTACGTGGCTTGACTTTTTCCCAAAAAATTCTTTATAGTAAATATACCTATTGAAAATTAAATAATTGAAAATTCAATGAAAATTGTAAATTGTAAATTGAAAATTAACTCCCTCATTAATCTATCCATACTTTTTGGAATTGCCCTCTTCCTTCTCATCATCTCTCCTCTCATCATCCCCTCTAATGCAGTAGCTCAAACCTCTCCTCAGCTATCCCCTATAGCCTATCCCCTAACCCCTAACTTCAACACTCCCAACATCAACCCGGAAGTCCCCCGCAACCAGCACATCTTTGTCCAATCCGCCATGATCGAAGTTATCTCCTCTGTATTCTGCCTCATAACCGGCATAGATCCCATCAATCCCGCACAGGGATGCCTGGATATAGACCCCAAAACTCACAAATTAGGACTGCGCCCGCCTCAAAATGATAAGCCCCAACTCGGCGGACTCATGGGCTTTCTTCCCGGTATGTTTAGCATGGTCTATACCCCTCCTGCCTCTGGAACGGACTATATCCGCTACCTCGCCGGCAATTTCGGCATCACCAAACCCGCATACGCGCAAACCGGTGGCGGCTTCGAAGCCCTGCGTCCCCTTCTCCCCCTATGGACCGCCGCCCGCAATATGGCATACCTCCTATTTGTACTCGTCTTTATCATTATCGGACTTGCAATTATGCTCCGGGTGAAGATAGATCCCCGTACCGTCATGACTCTCCAAAACCAGATCCCACGCATTATCATCGGCATCCTGCTGGTTACTTTTTCCTACGCCATCGCGGCGCTCATGGTGGATGGCATGTGGCTTCTCACCTACACCGGCATCAACGCCATCACCCAAGCCGATCAAGCCGATCCCTCCACTACAAATCCTGCCACCTCCGGTTGTACTCCCGATCTCACGCTCCAGCAACGCGCCTCCCAAAATCTCCTTAGTACGCCCCTCACTTACGGCGACAATGTTTTAAGACAAGTATGCACATTACTAGGCGGGTCTGGATTAGCGCAAGTAGCCTGGAATGTTAGCCAGGCCATTGCCGACATAGTTGGAAATCTGATAGATGGGTTGTTCACCGGATTTGCAGTGGGAAATTGTATAGACTGGCTTGGACCCATACCCACCGGCATACATCCAGAAAATTGCATACTCGGAGCGATAGGTAACGTTATCGGCTTCATCGCCGGAATTCTCGCTCTCATCATAGTCGTTTTTGCCCTTACGTGGGCGCTCGTTACTCTCTGGTTTGAACTCCTCAAAGCATATGTCATGCTCATCCTGTACATTATCGCCGCACCTCTCTGGATCGTTACGGGACTACTCCCTGGCACACCTCTCGGGTTCGGAAAATGGCTTAGAAGAGTATTCGTCCATCTCGCTGTTTTCCCGGCAGTAGCAGCCTTACTGGTAATTGCCGCGATATTGATGAATATCTTCCAAAATGCGGGGCCGGATAGTTTTGTGCCCCCGATGGTTGGACAGCCCAATATGGCAGGCTTTGGCTCCCTCCTCGCCTTCGCCGTCATACTCATGGCTCCATCCCTCCTCGAAGTTCTCAAAGAAAATCTGCACGCCACTTCCAAAGGAGGCGCTATAGCAGCCGGAGGCGTTGCCAGAGGGATCTCCGGCGGCGCTGCCATGCCCAAAGGCTTTGCCGGAGGCGTCTGGGGAATAGCCAATCGCCGTGGCGCTATGGGAGAAGCAAGCATGTCTGCCAACTACTTAGCTAGCTGGGGTAAACCTGGCGGAACGTGGCAAAAAATTGTACATACCTGGTTGGGGACAGCAAAAGATTCCGGCACGAAATCAGGATATAAAGATGGAAAGGGCTAAATATCCCCTCTCAACTCACCCAATCCACTGCTTCTTCATCTGTCCGGTTAATTCATCTTCCATCTCCTTCTGCGCCTCGCCAATTCCCGCCAGAAACCCTGCCAACAAACACTTGAAAAGATCCCAAAACATAAATTTCTCCATCGAATCCCCCTCTTGTACTCCAAGCAACCTATTGAACAACTCATAAGGCATCATCGATGGATTCATTGGTGGCTCGAGTCCCTCTCCATGCTTGCCCCCCTCCGCATGCTGATTACTAGCTACCTGACGAAAACTACTTTCCATAATCCAGGCTATTTCTTGCACCTGCTGAGTTGACCACATCTCATACGGACTGCTAAAAGTCATATGCTCATGTATGCCGGAAGTAACCATATTCATAACAAATGCGAGCGCCGGTTTATTCTTAATATCACTGGCCATCTTCTCATATGCGGCCGCATCTTCTGTCTTTCCGTCCTTTATCGCCTTTTTGACCATTTCCTCATAATATTCCCTCATTATATCCTGCGTCTCTTTTGTACGCGGACCAAAGAAATAATCCCGAACTTTCATCTTCTCCCCATCAACCGATATCTCTTTATCATAATCTATCTGATGCGAGCCAAAGACAAGTCTGGCATGATTCCAATATGCGTCAAAAAGTTTTCTCGCCTTTGCATAATCCACCTTCATTACTCCCCACGCATTTATCGTCACTATCTCATGAAAAGAACCAAGCTCAACATTTTCCTCAACGATCAACTTTCTCAATTCCTCAGCATGATGTAGGCCGTCAATAAAATCAGCATGCTCCCAATCCTTCGGAGTTTCATAAATCTCGTCCGGATTATCCTCAATCCTCCTTTTATAACGCGGTTTTATATCTGCTCCATCTCCTCCCTGCATAACTTCAATCAGCGAATGCTCTGGTATGCCCTCTGGTAATCTTTCTCCTCTTTTCCTTATCTTCAATCTCTCCAAAAGCGACGGGAGACGCAGCGCTCTCATTTCATTGATAGTCTCAAGACTCCCGCCCATCGTAGACAACCCCTGATAATTTTCTCGTGTATCCTTCAATCGATTATATGCTGTCCCCATTTGTACTCCGCCAATGACTTTGGATGTATTACTGAAAGCCGCAATATCCATATGCTCAAGTGGATACCATATCCTGTCATGCGCGTAAAGCTGCTCATCATCATTCAGATCATACGTTGAGCCAAGGGCTTTCATAAGCGCGTTTCTTACTAATTTCCGCGCTGAATCCTCCCATGGCCTTGTGCTGTCCCAAAAATTAAGCTTCTTCCTCTCAATATTTGCCACCTTTGTAAGCATCGCCAACCCCAATCTTTCTCTCCGCTTGAATACATCCCTGCAATCTCCCTCAAGCATTACAATCTTATCTTCAATATCCTTTGTCCCTTTTCCATCCTCAACCGCTTGGTCAAATTCACAAACTGCTTGCCCATACTTCTCTAATTTAACGCTATCCTCTGCAAATCTTTTGTTATTTTCTCCTAAACCTTCCTCCATCATCTGCCTTATTGTTTTTTTATCCCCTACCTTTCCTCCCATCTCTTCCCACTCTTTCTTTGTCACTATCCTTCCCTTGCCGTCCAATAAAACTTCTATATCCCCAATCTTAACAGGCACTATTTTACCCGATTTAATTATTTTTCCCTCTTCCTCAGACAGATCCTGCGTCTTAGGTATCTCCACCCCCAACACATCGGTCAAAAATACCCCTACCTTCTCCCGCATTTTTTCTTTTACCACTTGCTCTTTCTCTTTCTTCACCACAACTTTTTTATCCTCCAAATTAAACTTCTTCTTCTCTTCTGCGCTGACAACTGTTTTCCCCAATACCACGGTCTCCAGCTTCATTTGCAACTCCGTCAGCTTATCAAAGCTATCAAAACTGATCTTTATCTCATCAATTTTCATATCTTTAACCTTTTTCTTATAAAGCTCCAACATTTGCTCCGTCTTTTCAATTCTTTTGTCGCCTGCTCCCATTCTATTCTTAAAATCCCACGCCAATCCATCCATGCGCTCAAGTATAAATCCCCTATACAACTCCTTGATCTTCTTTCCAGATGCCGGATTTGCCATCCCCAATGAATTCTCCGCGACAGATGTCAAAAAAATGCTTGCTCCGTCTATATCCAATGCCGTATAAGCGTTATTTTTTTCCCTCACCTCTGTTGCCTTCCCTTCCTTTTTTTCCGTATAAAACTCCGTAAAATCCGTATAATACCGGTAGAACAACTGACCCGCGTTGACAAGCCTCCCCATTTCTCCCTGCTTTTTATCCTTAAGATAATTTTCCGTATCCTTCCCCCCATGCCCGCTGTGGCTTGGCAACATCAAACGCCGTAGCCAAAGCCCGCTTCTTGCGTAATTATTGCTTTGAGCAATTTTTGCCTTGGTCTCAATATATGCCTCAGGCTTTCGCCTTGCCTCAACATTATTTAGCGCAACCCAATCATTATGTTCAATTCCGTAAAACCATGGCTCATCTATAAGTATGCGGTTGACCCTCGTATCATAATCCATATCCGGATGGTCTTTTTTGTCTCCCCATCCTGCTGAAAAAGATCCCTTTTCCTTCACTCCTTTGTACCAGCCGATTACATCTCCCGACATCTCAAGCTCCTGATGCTGCGTGTATTGCTGCCAGAAAAGAATGTCAAAAAGACTGATCTGCGAGAAGCCCGCTTTGAACAGAATTCCTCTCATCGGATCTATTTGTGTCCAGGGATCCCAGTCTGTCAATTTATTCATTTCTTTTCTCATCCAAAGTATAAAATTTTCCTGATGGAATTTACCCGACGCATCGATCAACTCATGCTCGGCTCCCGTTCTCCACTCCGCTCCCTTATCCTCAGCAATCAGAAGCATTGTGGCTTCCAAAGAACTCGGATATCCGTAAGACTCTTCTCCGATAACACCCCGCTCAGAGCTAACCCCTTTACCTTCAAGATTCAGATACGAAACTCCTTCAATTCTTCCATATTTATCCTTTTTGAAACCTCCATCCTCATATCTCTTCTTAAAATAATCCAAAAATTTCTCTTCTCTCAATATTTTTATTTTCTCCAAAATTTTTTCCCTGTACTCATCCTCATTTTTATACTGATAAGCATAAGCCTTCATGTCTTTTATTTCGACAAATTTATCATACACGTCCTTTGGCATCCTCAATTTACCGCTGCGCTTGCCGTACCCGTATTCTGAATTCTCCAGAATATTTCCCACCCACCTCTGTATCTCCTGGAAATACAATCCCTCCTGCTTAGCCAAAACTCCTTCGTTTTCAAATTCCTCACACCTCGTCCTTGTCCTCTTAAGAAAATTTTCTCTCTTCTCCTTTTCTTTATCATCAATACCCGGTTCCTGAGAATTAAGCACTGATTTATTTTTCGAACCAAATTTTTTATCCAAACTTTCAAAGTCTATTTTCCCATCCCTTGAATACTGCTTTCTCACAATAAAGTATTCAATCCTCTTCATCCGCTCATCAAGTACCTCGTCAATATTCCCCGCGTAAAGGTATTTATCTTTCTCTCCTCCAAGCACCCTCTTCTCCCCTCTGGTCAAAATCTCCAGCTGCGCCTCAAGCTCCATCTGCTGAAGACGCTGGCCGACATACTCCTTACCATATTTCCTGTACAAATCTATGTTGCCCGGATCTCTGCTTAAATCCAGAACTATGCTCTCGACAAGAACGCCCATTTTCTCATTAATTTCCTTGAGTTGCCCGAGCATTAAAAAAGTATTACTCGAAACTTCCTCTCCGCTCTTTACCATCCTGTCAAGCCTGTCCGTAATCTTATCTATGTCGCTTTTTGGCTTTTTCCCTTTTTTCTCATCGCCGTCTTTATCTTCCTCTCCTCCCGAACCGCTTACTTTAACTTTTTCCCCCTCTTTTTTTCCACCCTCATTCTTCTCAGCCTCATCTCTTGAACCAGAACCACCACTTATTCCTTTCTTTATCATCTTTCCCATATTAATATCCCTTAATAAATATCTTATCGAGGCATCATCTTTAGATTCATTCTCTTTTTGCGCCAATAATTTAATATCCTCCTCAAAATCAGCCAACCTCTCCACGCTCAGCTTATCAAACTCTTTTTCATTTCTCTTTGTTTCGTTCCAAAGCATTCCATTCATCGCAATCGCCCTATTAGCCATCTCATCATGTCCACTGATTGCGCGGGGATCTCCCTGCTTCGGATACGATTCCCGATGTTTTTCTGCAATCTTCTCCGCTTTATTTGATATCTCATTTGCCTCAAAACCAGCATTCCGCGCATCTGTCTCAAGTTTTGTTTGAATACCCTTGGACTCCGTTGAAGTATCGGAAGCAAGCATGAAAAACACACGCCCATAGTCGTCCACACCCCATTTATTTTGCGGTTTTATCCTCCAATACGCCTGAAGTCCTCTCATCGCCTCCGAATTATCAACAATTTTCCCTGCTTCTTTATCATCTATTCCGAACAAAGCCTTCAAAATATCCATCAATATATCAAACAATCCAGGCTCTTTATCCTTATCCGATCCACTTTCAAGCTTCTTCTTCACCTTAACAAACTTCTCTTTCTCTTCTTCTGTCAGCTTATTCCAATCAAATACTTGTTTCTTCTCCACCGATTTCACATCCATGGCTTTATTCTCCACAGGTTTAACCGACTTCTTAGAAGCCTCTTCCTTCCTTACTGGTTTCTCACCATTTTCAGTCATACTTCCATGATAACTACTCACAACCATTCCTGTCAATTTTTCTATAAAATCCATATAAAAAAACCTCCTTCCTTACCTATTTGTCATTCGTCATTTGTCATTGGAAATTGGAAATTTGTCATTAGTCATTTACTATCATCCCCGCCACTCTAACACCGGAAACTTCTATTCGCTTTATATCGAGGTAACAAGAAGCTTACAACAAGATTACAAAAAGGGTTTCGAGACTCAAAAAAACAAAAATACTTGACAAATCCCATTTAAAGAGCTAATAATAGGAATATGATCCCACGATTAATAGAAACCGGTATTATTCACAATCTTTTAACCGACGACAAAGCTCTTGTCATGTTAGGAGCCAGGCAGGTAGGAAAAACAACTTTACTGCGGGATCTCGAAAAAAAACTGAGCGCTAAAGAAAAACGCGTTTTATATCTAAACTGCGACTTGGATGAACAAAAAGCTGTTATCAATACAACTTCTCAGACAATATTAGAACAACTGCTTCGAAACGTAGACATCCTTTTTATTGATGAAGCTCAAAGATTAAACAACGCGGGATTAACTTTAAAAATAATTCATGATAATTTCCCTCGTGTAAAAATTTTAGCAACCGGGTCTTCAAGTTTTGAACTAAAAAATAAAATGAGCGAGCCCATGACCGGACGCTTTTTAGACTTTACATTGTATCCCCTCTCTCTCATAGAAATTATCAAGGCGCAAAATACAAATACCAACCGGGCGCTTCACGAACAACAAGCTAATGCCCTGCTTCCATTAACAATGACCTATGGTTTATATCCTGGTATTTATGAGGAAAACGATCCCGCCAAGAAACAAATTGCGCTTTCAAAGCTGGTCGAAAGTTATCTTTTCAAGGATATTCTAATGTTTCAAAAAATCAGAAATTCACAAGCAATTAAAGACCTGGCAAAAGCCATTGCTTATCAAATAGGTTCGGAGGTAAACGAAAATGAACTCGCCAACAGGCTCAAAATTGACCGTAAAACAGTTGTCAGCTACCTTGATATTTTAGAAAAAGCATTTGTTATCATCAAAGTATTTCCTTACTCCAAAAACCCGCGAAGAGAAATAGGTAAAAATTACAAAGTTTATTTTATGGACATAGGCATCCGCAATGCTCTTATTGGAGATTTCAATTCTCCGGATTTGCGTTCTGATCTTGGCTCTCTATGGGAGAACTTTTTATACATAGAGCGATTAAAAGCATACGCAAATGCCAATCAACCTCTTTTTGAATATAAATTTTGGCGAAGTTACGCTGGCGCCGAAGTTGATTATATTGAAAAACCGCTCAATGGCGATATGAAAGCTTTTGAATTTAAATACAGTTCTACTACTCTCAGTCGCGGAACTCATTCGTTTACGAACGCATACAACATGCCTGTTACCCTGATCAACAAAGAGAACTATTTTGATTTTATTACTCCTTTTAACTATTGACGCAAAAAACCTATTAAAATCACACATCCCGCACGCTTGTCCCGCCTGAATTTGACAAAATTCCCTGTTTTTTCTCCGCTTTATCTCACTGTTGCTGATATTCGTTCTCCAAAAAATGTATGGTTTCAGGTATTAATATCCTGACTTACCCCGAGGCATAAATTTTAACATTTCAAAAATAAAATTTCTTGATATATCAATCTAATCGATAAGGTGTTAGTTTTGCTTGTAACACTAACGATAAAGTACGCACAAATAGCCGTTCAGATCCGAAAAACTGTAAAAGCTACCCTTGATCGAGCCTACGATATGTGGAAAACTTTATTGAAACTTAATTTGCCACACTAATCGGGGTAAGTCAGGAAATGCTATGATCAAGCACTCGCATTAAACCCGGAAAACGATAAAGCAAAAAATAATAAAAACTCAGCATCGAAAAATCTGGCAAAATAGCATCTGTCTAAACAGGCCAAGACACAAATCAAAACACCTCCCAAATCTCATCTAAAGACCTAATCATAGGAATATGATCCCAATATTAAATGTCATCTCGACCAAACGAAACCCAATTTAGCGGAGTGCGCGGAGAGATCCCATACCACAAAACTGTTTTATTAACATGTGACTTGAGATTCCTCGACTACGCTCGGAATGACAAAGGGGTTTTATAGAAAAAAACTCTGCCGCCGGAATAACCTTTATTTCCTAAAAAATCGTCTTCTTGTCCTATTCACAGGACAAGATCACCACATTCTTGTCCAATCCGCAAGACGATAAACCACCAGCACAACAATTTGACAAAATACATATAATCTATATACTTTAGATATATGAATACCGCATCAATTCTCATCAAAACAGACCCGCAAGTCAAAGCGGAAGCGCAAGAGACAGCGGAAAAGCTGGGGTATAGTCTTAGTTCAATTCTCAATGCGTTTTTACGACAATTTGTCAAAACCAAAACGATCAATTTCAACGCGGAATTACCCGAAGAACCAAATGAGTACTTTAAAAGCCAGCTAAAAAAAGCCAGAGAAGATAGGCTAAAAGGAAAAGCGTCTCCAATATTCAATAATGCCAAAGAAATGACTGCATGGCTTGAAAAACAGGGTATATGAAAGCACAATTAAGTCCTCAATTGTTTAAGAAACTAAAAAAAGTTGACGCTAAGATTAGAAAAAGTTTTAAAGAAAGAATAGCAATTTTTGAGAAATCTCCATACAGCCCACAACTGCATAACCACAAGTTAAAAAGGAATATCAAGGATTACGAAGCATTAATATTACTGCTGACTACAGAGCAGTCTATGAAGAAATTACTATTGGAAAAAATACAATTGCCTATTTCTTTCTTCTCGGAACCCACAAAGAATTATATAAGTAGGTACCGTAGATTAAAAATTTATTTAGGCTACGAATTTAAACCCTCTCCCTTTCACCGTCTGGAGATATAAAGGTTTATTGGGGTCTTCCTCTATTTTCCGTCTCAGCCTGAAAATCAACTGGTCAACCGCCTGGTCTGTTATCCCGGCCGTTGACTTCGCGCTTGTCCATACTATGGAAATGACCTCATTTCTCTCAATTACCCGCCCCTGATTCTGCAACAAATACCACAACAACCGGAATTCCGCGGAAGTGAGGCTGTCAGACAAAATGATCTCGCCCTTTCGTATGGAATCCGTATTCTCGTCATACACAATTTTCTCCTCCACCGACGCAACAAGCGCCTTTGAAGATTTCACCCAAATTGCGAAAAGTGGGATCTGGATAGTTTTATCCTTTATAAGTCCCGACTCTTCAAGATACCGGTCAACCGCCGGATCCTCATAGGTATTATGCAGGATATCCGATTGCTCCGCAGGACTAAGCGACAACCAAATCTCCGCCAATGCCGCCTGAATTGATTTTTGTGTCGATAAAAAATCCTCCATATTTTTTTCCTTTCCGTCATTTGCGAGCCATGCTTCAATCCCAAGCCGCGTCAACTTCGCGTATCCCCCTGTCAACCGCAATATTTCAGAATACGCTGTTTTACTCACCTTTTTCTTAGTCAATCCCTCAAGGTAGGAAAGTATAAAATTATTTGATGCCTCATCATAAAATTTTATGTATACAAGATGCCCAGCCACGAATTCATAAAAATCCGAAAGTAACATCGGATCAAGCAAAATCTCAAGCGGCCTGTCAATGGAAAAAATAACCGAGAACCTGTACTTTGCGCGATTTCGCAAAATCCGGAGGTTCGTAAAAAACTCACTGGCAACCGATGGCACATACTCCTCAAACCGGTCAAAAAGAAATACCAGTATGAGCTTCTTTTGTATTGCCAAAAAGTCCACCACCTGCTTAAGTTCCTGAAACAAAACCAGCTCGTCATGAAAGCTCAATGCCTCGCGGAAAGACTCGTTTACCAGCCTGTATTCCTCCATCATGTGCTGATCCCGCAGGGAATCCGCCAGACTCAGGAACAAAAATTTCATTGCGTCAAAAAGCGGCCGCTTGCGGATCTCGGAAAAATCTACCATCACAAAAAGCATTTGTAGCTCATCCCTCCCCAAATGTTTATCCCGTATCTTTTTATTATATGCCAACAGCTCCAGAAGATCCGACCTCCCCACCCCCGGCAAACCGAGAAGCTGGCACGAATTGCCCTCCCTCACAAAATTCAATAGCTTTTCTATTTCAAAATGCCTGGCATTCTCAGGATAAAGAGACTCAAAATGATCTTCTTCCATATAAACAATTGTACGTCCTTTAAAAACTTTCTTCAACTGGAAATCAAAAACTTTTAACTTTTACCTTGTAATTTTGACTTTTGATTTTTGATTTTTGATTTAAAATTTAACATTTGCCTGCCCCCCGCAGCACTCCTCATGAGCATGGACGTAGACCACAACATGAGGCAAGCGAAGGCGGGACATTTGAAATCTCCCCACCTCCTTGCCAAATATCAATAATTTTAGTACTATATACTCATGAATCTTTTATCTCTTAAAATCGGCAATCAAACCATCAGCGCCCCCACCAACCTCCCTCAACCTAGTACAGACATGGTAGGAAAAATTCTTAGCAACGGTATAAACATATTTCTCATAACAGGCATTATCGTAAGCGTCCTGGTTATTATTTGGGGAGGCATTAACTGGATCACCTCAGGCGGAGACAAGCAAAAGCTCGCCTCAGCCAGAGCCCGCATCACCTGGGCAATTATCGGACTGATTATTATGTTTGTCTCCTTTTTCATCATCAATATACTCAGCTACTTCTTAAAAATCAACCTTCTAAACATCACAATCTAGCACAACCTAAACTCGACTACTTTAGGGTATTGACAAATGATTTTAAAATGTTTTAGTATTAATACATACTTATGAAAAAAATAACAGCAACTATCTCAGCAACAGCAGCAACCCTCATCGCGGCAACACCGGCTTTTGCACAGGGAATAAACCTATGCGGTAACGTCTCCGCAGGACAGAAAGTCTGCAACCTTACTAGTAATACATTCGGTACGGCAATAGGCAGTATAATTACTACCTTGATGATAATTGCAGTTATAATTGCTGTATTTTTTCTTGTCTGGGGCGGTATAAAATGGATCATGTCAGGCGGAGACAAAGCCAAAGTTGAATCAGCTAGAAATACAATCATTGGCGGCATAGTCGGATTAGTTCTTGTCTTTCTTGCTTACTTCATTATCTCAGTAGTTGCAGGTATATTCGGAATTAATATATCAAATCTTTCTCTGCCCACTATTGTCCCGTAATTCTTCAATCATCCGATTCTCTTTTAACTATTGATTTTGGGGTATTGACAAATGATTTTAAAATGTTTTAACATTAATACATACTTATGAAGAAAATAACAGCAGCCATCTCCGCCGCAGCAGCAACCCTCATCGCAGCAACACCGGCTTTTGCTGCTGGAATAAACCTATGCGGTAACATCACTAATTCAAAAATCTGCAGTCTTACTAGTAATACCTTCGGTACGGCAATAGGCAGTATAATTACTACCTTGATGATAATTGCAGTTATAATTGCTGTATTTTTTCTTGTCTGGGGCGGTATAAAATGGATCATGTCAGGCGGAGACAAAGCCAAAGTTGAATCAGCTAGAAATACAATCATTGGCGGCATAGTCGGATTGGTTCTCGTCTTCCTTGCCTACTTCATTATCTCAGTAGTTGCGGGTATATTCGGAATTAATATATCAAATCTTACTCTACCCAATATTATATAATTCTCTTCAATCATCCGATTCTCTTTTCGCTCTTGATTTTATTATCATATGTTGATACGCTAAAAATATGCCTTGGACTAGTTGTCTCGATATTGATCCCGCGGGCAATGAAGTTGCCACGCTTCGCTGCATACCTATTGTCTTCAACAATGTAATCCGTGGAGCGCTTATTTTCGTCGGAGTAGTAGCGCTTCTTTTTATTATTTACGCCGGTTTTAGTTTTGTCACCTCAGGCGGTGATCCCAAAAAAGTCCAGGGCGCCAGGCAGACCATGACCTTCGCTATCATCGGATTGATTCTAGTTCTGCTCTCCTTCGCGATTCTCTTCTTCATCGGCTACCTCACCGGTACCAAAGACTGCATTACCGGCTTCACAGACGTAACCAAATTCCTCACCGGCTGCGATTAACCTAGCCCCTACCCCATACCTACCCACCGCAGCGCCCCTCACGGGTGTGGACGTAGACCACAACGTGAGGTAAGCGAAGGCGGGACTTTTCACAAAAACCCACAAAAATCTATAGTGTTTGCGCTATTTTGATACCCTTGCAATCAAATTTTTCACGTTATACACTGTTTGTGAGAGAAAAATCAAATTTAAAAATCCTAAACGTTTAAAAACGTTTCTAATTTTGTATTTTGGAAATTTGTATTTTGATATTATTTAGGATTTATAATTTTGAATTTGGAATTTATTTTATTTATGGAACAACATCCTATACCCCAAGATGTTACTGGATTTCAATTTAAATTAATTGGCACCATGACTGTCAAACAATTTGGCTATGTTGCCGTCGGTGCCATCCTGGCAGTTATCTGCTGGTATGCACCCGCTCCGGAACTCTGGTTCCTTCTTACTAAATTCATCCTTTTACCTATTTTCGGTTTAACCGGCGTTATAATCGCCTTCGTACCGATAGAAGGGCGTCCCGTTGACGTAATGGCAACAAATTTCGTTCACGCGCTGATATCTCCAAATCAATATGTATATATAAAAAGAGGGAGAAGGTTCAGTTTTACACAAACAACCCACACAAAAACAACACCCGTCTCGCCGAATGCTCAAAGAACAGGCGCTCAACCAAAAACAAATATTGAAAATAAAAAAGAGCAGCAACTCAGAATACTATTATCCGGCCGTTATAATAACATAAAAAACAATCTCGATAAAAAAGAAATGGCTTTTTTAAAGACGATTGAAAACGCCCAAATACCAATTCCAATTATTGCCCCTGTCATACATACTCCTGTCTCAAATCCGCCATCAACTCCCGCTGCGCGATCGCAATCACTAGTCCGGCAAGAAGAACTTTTACAGCAACAACTGGCAATAGCAAGACAAGAGAGCAGTAATCAAAAAATGCTTTTATTGCAATCGCAAATTCAGGATATACACTCGCAAAAAGGACAGGTTGAACAAGAGCTGCTAAAGCTAAAAACTCAGCTTTCCGCGCAAAAACCACGAACATCGCCTATGCCGCATGCCGATGTAGCGCATGTTCGCAACATCCCCCAAAATATGATAAAAAGCGCCGGATTCTCCCATGTATCAGATACTCCAAATATCATTATCGGCATTATCAAAGACGCTAGAAACAATATCCTTCCCAA
>Ga0180732_1000798_pt1 | contig 23059 bp, 18 predicted proteins | sample KR11_01MetaG_FD_148674 | JGI IMG/M metagenome (GOLD analysis project Ga0180732, IMG submission 148674) | Groundwater microbial communities from the Olkiluoto Island deep subsurface site, Finland - KR11_0.1 MetaG | ecosystem: Environmental > Aquatic > Deep subsurface > Groundwater | place... | reverse complement strand
TTTATAAAAATGATGTCTTTTCCCAAAGGAGAATCTTTTTGCCAGATGTCAAACTGGTCTTGTCGTTTGTCTATGAGGTAAAAAGAACTCTTGTGAGGAAGGTTGTAATAAAGTCCTCGTGATGCCAGCGTCCAGTTTGTAACTGCGAGTACCTCTTTTTGAGGGTTATGAATGTGTGCGTTTGCTTTGCCCATTATCTCATCCCAACCGTAAATATCACGGTGAATTGATTGATAGGCCGGCATAGGAGTGAATTTAAAACCAAGTTCAGCGTAGGCATACGCGCTGATGAAAAGGCCAAAACCTATGACAAAATTCAAATAAACGCGGGCTGCTTTTGTAGAAAGTTCCAAAAGATAATAACTTCCAATCGGGATAAAAAGCATATAAAAAAGAGCACTCCAGTGAGGCAGGGCTGTTTTAAAAAGAGAGGCAAAAGTAAAAAAGAAAAAGAGGACAAGCCCAAAAAGAGAAGTTAAAAAGAGGGTGTCATTTTCACTGCTGAGAGCTTTATATAGACCAAAAAACGCAAGAGGAAACAAAAAAGGATTATATGCAGCTATTTGAGCACCAAAAGAGTTTAAAAAAGCTTTTGCGCTTATCTGCGTTTCACCTACGACATGATCACTCTGATAAGCAAAACTTGACCAGTCATTTTGAATATTCCACAAAATAACAGGTGAGATAATAATAAGACCAATCATTACTGCGGGAATAATGGCAGGGTTAAATAACATATCGTATCTGCCTTTGACGATAATGTATAAAATAATAGGAACCAAAAATAAGACGGCAGTGTATTTCGCAAGTCCTGCCAGGCCAAGCAGTAAACCTAAAAGAAGCCACATCCATAAAGAGTTGGTCTTTTCTATGCAAATGACAGTAAAAATAATAGGCAACACCAATAAAAAAAGAATGGTATCCGGCAGAAGCATGATGAAGAGTGCATTAAATAAAAAGGAAGCGTGCAGAGCAAGGACAGCTAAGAGAGCATAGGAAGCGTTTTTAGAAGCATCATAAATGAGTTTATAAACAAAAAAAGGCACAATAAAGCCTATAAGAATGGCTCCTACACGAGCTGCTAATTCATTGACGCCAAAAAGGTACATAGCACCGTATTGTATCCAGCCAACCAAAGGAGGGTGGTCAAAATAGCTCAAATCAAGATTGAGGCCGTATAAAACATAGTGTGCTTCATCTACACCAAGCCCAACATAAGGCGCCAGAACTATCCTTACGATAGAGATGAGCGTGATGAAATATAAAAAAAGTCTATACTCTGGAAATGCTAAGTTCATCAAGTTTAAATTTAAGTGTGTTAAATACCCAGTCAGGTGTAATAATTTGAATACATTGGTTGTCAGAACATGGTGTTTTTCTATGGTTTGCAGCACTTACACACGGGCTGCATGCCATAGCTGCATAGATAGGTGTTGTTGGTCCAAGAGAACCGTAAAGTGCCGGTGTTTCAGGTCCAAAGATTACAAAGGTGTGCATATTTGTAATGGACGCAAAGTGAGCCGGACCAGAGTCATTAGTAAGCATAAACGCAGAGACACTGTAAAGTGCCGGAAGCTGTAGAAATTTTACACCGCCCGCAAAGTTGATACAGCGTTTGTTGTTTACATAATTACTTAAAAGCTGTGCACCGTCTTTTTCAGCCGGAGCACCTGTGAGTAGGACGATTGCATTTTCATTGTAAGCCAGAATCTTTTTGATGACTTCGCCATAATTTTCTCTATTCCAGCGACGCTGAGGAAGTAAGTCTGAGGCATTGGAGTTCACCAATATAATCGGATTTTTTTCTTTATCAAAATCAGGATACATTGTTTCTATAACTTCAAGTACATCGAGTTTGTCATCCTCTTCGATAGTTGCTTTTGCTATTACAATTTCTGAGTCTGGAATAATTCTTTTTGTAAAAGGAAGTTCCTCTTTTTCACTCAAAAGAGCATCTACCAAAGAGATGAAGTTTTTTGCTATGTGCTGGTGTGCGTTGTAAGCAACTTTACGTGTCAAAAAGTCGCCTCTGTAGAGTCCTTCGTTGTGAAAAGCATGAAAGCCGACACGGTTAACTGCTCCACAAGTAGCACTTAAAAGTGCAGTAAAACGCGAGAATAGCTCAAGGTCAATAACGGAATCAATTTCATTTTCACGACACCATCTTAAGAATCCAAGTGAACTTTGTATAAGATTTACAATCGAACTTTCATCTATGGTATAGATATTTTCTTCTTTAACCGTTCCGAGAAGTTGCAGAGAGACTTTATTTTTTGAAAATATAACAAAAAAGAGTTCTCCCTCAATATTTGCCTGTAATTTTCTCATAGCAGGGTCAACAATAATTGCACTTCCCATTTCAGAGAGTTCAATTAAAAGAACATTCTTTGGTTTTGTTTTTTGAGGCGGTGTAATGAAATCTATTGATTTTTTAATTAATGTGCCCAGAAATGTAAGCGGAACACCTGCATAGTGGTCAATATTTCTCATAGTATCTACGTTCATTTTGTTATTTCCTTTTTGAATTTATGTGACTTTTTTACTTTTTACCCAGAAGTAAGCACCTGGAAGAGAGCTGATAATAAGGAGTATTCCATAAATAATGCTCATGGCCAGAACTTTTGTCCCGTCTGCACCGATAAGTAAAAATATTCCAATCATTGCACCTTCTCTTATGCCCCATCCTGCAAGTGAAATTGGTACGATTGTGAGTAAAAATACAGGCGGTACAGCTATAAGAAAAATTTGAAAACTAAGATTTAAGTCTATACTTAAAGAGAGTCCGTACATGGTTAAAACTGAGAAAAAATGTACTAAAACGGAGATCCCGATATGTTTTAAAAGAATTTCTCTTGATGGATATAGAGCATTTAAACGTCTGGCAAGCCTATGAAAAAGATCTAGAAATTTATACTTGCCTAAAAATTTGATTTTTTCAAGATGAAAAAGAAGGATAAAACCAATAATTCCACTTAAAGTTATAAGAATAATTAAAAAAGAAAAATCTTGATCAAAGGTGCCAAAAAAGATAATTGTGGCGAGAAGATTAAGGACTAATAGTCCGACAAGTCCAACAACTCTGTCGACAAAAACACCATAAAAAGCATCTTTTTTGTTATAACCTTTCTGAACTAAATCAAGTATTTTTACTGCGTCTCCGCCAATACTGCTTGGCAAAACCTGATTGAAAAATGAACCCTTAAAATAGCTTTGTACGTAAAAAGAAAGTTTTTCTTTAAATACTAAAAGTTGAGAGATTTTAAACCATCTGTAAGCCGCCAAATAGGTGCTTCCAAGTTGCAGAATAAGAGCTAAAAGAATCCATCCGCCATGACTTTTGTAGAGGATATGATAAAGTTTTTCATAATCTATATACTGAAATAGATAGTAAAACAGGACTATTGTAATTAGGAGTTTTATAATATTTTTCATCAAGTACCATATGCTAAATTGGGTGATATTCTATCTAAAAAATTATTAATCGAACCCTCAAAAGCGCACAAGAAGCTTTAAAGAGCAATATATACTAATATTAAAAATTATCTCTAATACGTCTGATGTCATCAATATTTTCAAAAAATATATCTACCAGAGTAGGATCAAATTGCTTTGCTTTTTCTGCTTGAATCAGTTCTAAGACTTTATCTTCGCTCCAGGCTTTTTTATAGCATCTATCATGGCTTAAGGCGTCAAAGACATCTGCAATCGCACTGATTCTTCCATAAATGTGAATATTTTCACCTTTTAAGTTTCTAGGGTATCCTGTTCCATCCCATCTTTCGTGGTGTTCATGGGAGATTGTTGCAGCAGCTCTTAGCATAGAACGGCGGGAATCTTTAAATATCTCATAACCGATTGTTGCATGCGTTTTCATAATCTCAAACTCTTCCTGTGTCAAAGGGCCAGGTTTTAGCAAAATATTGTCTGAAATGGCAATTTTTCCAATATCATGCATTGGTGAAGCTCGTTTTAAAACAGTAGACTCTTTTTCACTCAGGCCATAGGCTTTGGCTAAAATATATGAATACTCAGATACGCGTTGTACATGTGCACCCGTCTCTTTCGAACGTCTTTCTGTTGCTTCTCCGAGTTTTGCCAAGATTTCTCTTTGCGTAAGCTCCATCTCCTCTTTTAAATGGTAGATCTCAGTGATGTCATGTCGGGCACTAATGTATTCGATGATGTTACCTTGAAGATTTACAATAGGCATAACATAGCTGTCGACGATGTATGTTTTACCAGATTTGGCAAGATTTTTTACTACACCTTTCCAAATTTTTTTAGATTGGATTGTTTGCCACATCTCTGTAAAGACTTCTTTTGACATCTCCGGATGTCTGACAATATTGTGCTGTTTTCCAATAAGTTCATCTTTTGTGTAGCCGCTTATCTTTTCAAAGGCTTCGTTAACATAAGTGATGCGACCTTGCAAATCACTTTTAGAAACTATTGTACATGTGTCAATGATTTCTTTGTATTGTTGAAGAAGCTGAATATTTTCGTTGAGTGTTTCATGTAACTGTTGTTTTACAGAATAGAGTTCAAGTTGTGTTTTTACTCTTGCTTTGAGTTCCATGGCATTAAACGGTTTTGTGACATAATCGACAGCACCATGACTAAAACCTTTGAGAAGACTATCTTCGTCTGCATTTGCTGTTAAAAAAATAATAGGAATATCTTTGATTTTTTCAGTGCTTTTTATTTTGATAGATGTCTCGTATCCATCCATGCCGGGCATCATAACATCTAAAAGTATAAGATGTATCTCACCCTCTTGAAGCCTTTGAAGAGCCTGCTCACCAGAATTTGCATAAATAATCTTATAACCAACTTCTTTTAGAACTGTAGCAGCCAACTGTATATTTTTGATATTATCATCAACTATTAAAACATGAAACAATCATTTCCCCTTTGCCAGTAGTGCAATATTTTAGGTAAAATTAGCTTAAATATCGTCTATATGCGATAAAGAAATGGGGGAGGGTGAATGTTTTCATTATTAAATAATTTTAAAAGTTTGCTATATGAAGTGTATGATCAGAAGTTTTATCCAAAATTCTTAGAAGATTACAAAAAAGCAGATACTCTGATGCTTTATCTTGTACTATTTCATTGGTTTTTGGCTTCTACACTCAGTGCTGCTGTTTATGATACTTATTTGTTTGGTTTTTTAAGTGGAGGCATATTGTTCTTGCTAACATATTTTAGCCATAAATATTTTAGTGGAAGTGATTGGCATAGGGTTCTTATAGGAATTGTACTGATGAGTTTTTCTGTCATTTTCATACAGCAAAACTTGGGTCGTATTGAGATGCATTTCCATATTTTTGGTGCTTTGGCGTTTTTAACACTCTATAAAGACTTAAAACCTGTAACCTATGCCGCTCTCTTTATTGTGTTGCACCATTTTATTTTTAACGAACTTCAAAGAGCTGAATTCACAATTTCAGATATACCGATTATGATTTTTAGTTACGGTTGCGGTATTGATATTGTGCTCCTGCACGGGTTTTTTGTTCTATTTGAGTTAGTCGTGCTTATATTAATTATTTACTATCAGATTAAGCAATTTTTAAAAGTTTTAGAATCTCAAGAGAGTATCCGTCTTATAAATGAAAATCTTGAGAATATAGTCCAAGAGAGAACCTTGGAACTTATAGCAGCAAAAAACAGAGCTGAAGAGGCTGATAAAATGAAGTCTGAATTTTTGGCAAACATGAGTCATGAAATCAGAACGCCAATGAACGCTGTTTTAGGTTTTACGGATATTCTTATGGAACATGTAGATGATCCGGTCAATTTTTCTTATGTTAAATCTATCCATAGCAGCGGAAAATCGCTTATGATTATTATAAATGATATTTTAGACCTTTCAAAGATCGAGGCCGGCAAGATGTCGTTGCATTATACTCCTGTTAATCCTTACTCCCTGTTTAAAGATTTGGAAAGTGTGTTTGCCCATAAAATAAATGAAAAAAACTTGGATTTTATAATAGATTTGGATCCTGCATTACCTAAATCTCTTATTTTAGATGAAGTCCGTTTAAGACAGATACTGTTTAACCTTTTGGGAAATGCTGTTAAGTTTACTGAAAAAGGGCATATTTCTTTGATTGCCAGAAAAAAATACACACAAGAAGACAAAAGTTTGCTTGACATGAGTATCTCCATAGAAGACACTGGAATTGGAATTCCACTAGACCAGCAAAGTAAAATCTTTGAGGCATTTACTCAAAAAGATGGGCAATCAGCAAAACATTTTGCAGGAACCGGACTGGGTCTTTCTATCAGCACAAAGCTTGCTGTTTTAATGAACGGGAAAATAGATGTAGAAGCAAATGTATACAATGGTACAACGTTTAATCTAACGCTTCATGATGTATCGGTCAGCTCCACAGTTGTTGAAGAAGATGAGAAACAAAAATATGAGGATCTCAATCAGTATAGATTTGAAGCAGCGAATATCTTGCTTGTAGATGACATTGAAACTAATCGAATTTTAGTAAAAAATTATTTAAGCAGATATGGTTTAAACGTGATAGAAGCTGAGAATGGCGCCGAAGCCGTAAGACTTTCACATAAAAATATTGATCTAATTTTAATGGATATTAAAATGCCGATTATGAATGGTTATGAGGCAACCCAGAGAATTCAATCAGATCCAGAAACATCCCACATACCTATTATTGCACTTACTGCTTCCGTTGGTGAGAATCCGGAATTAGACGAAAAAAATGATGTTTTTGATTACTTTTTGTCTAAGCCAATAGACAGAAAAACATTAATAGAAGCGCTTGCTAAATTTTTAAAACATTCTAAAGATTTGCTAGTTCATAAGCCAATTGAAGAAAAACATGACTTGTCACAAGTGTTGAAGAAAAAATTAGAAGAGAATTTTTTTGATAAATATCAAAACATAATAGGCAAAGGTGATTTGGATATGATTACTGAATTTGCATATGAACTTGAGAAATTTGCAAAAGAAAATACAAGTGAAGAACTTGAAAAGCTTGCAAAAAATCTAAGAGTGTATTCAGAAGGTTTTGATATAGAAAATGTTGAAAAAATACTGCTCCATTTGAATAAATTTTGGTGTAAGTAAAGTATATTAATAATCAAAACGCAGTTTTGACTCGGTAAATGTAAAATGTTTTTGTGCCGTTGATACCTTTTTTAACTTCGAGTGTTTCAAGCAACTCTACATCTTTGTATTTTTGCTTGAGACTTGTCTCCTCCGGATCCCTTGTAAGAACTAGTCCATCTTTGAGATATTTATTCTCTCTCCACATATCGTACTGTGAAAATCTTGAACCTGTTGCCAAATCACTCTCTGGATGTCCTGGGAGATAATATTGTAATAGAGCCGCCGTTGTGAGATGGTCGCCATAAAAGGCATCACCTTGCCGGGAATACTTTTGCACAAGCGCTACGGCTTCTTTGTTTCCATACATTCGGTCCTGAAAAATTTCAAGATAAAAAAGAATCCCAAAGCGCCCTATGAGAGTAAGGACAATAGCAATGATAAGACCAATTTTAAAACTTTTTTGGAGTTGATGCTTGGAAATTATGTATGCAAGCAGTATTACTGCACTCACATAGGCTGGAGCTGCATAGTTGAGAGCCATAGGTTTAAACAGACTTTTATAGAGAAAAAAGAGAAGTGTAACTAGAGTTGCAAGCACTAAAAAGAAGAGTTTGTTTTCTTTGAAATAGAGTTTGTCTTTTACCAGAAAGAAGAAAAGTAAAGCAGCAAACAGAGGTGAAAAAACGACAAATTGCCCGCCAATATATTCAATAGCACTTGAGAGGCTGATTTCATAGGTGTTACTGGAACCATGATCTAATTGAAAATTAAAACTTATCCAATCATGCTGGTAATTCCACAGAAGCATCGGCAACACAACAATAATTGCAATAAACACTGCCGTATAAAATTTAATATTAAATAGTATATCCCTTTTTCTCAGGAGTATAAAGAATAGTATACTAGTAATAAGAAGTATGGATGTATATTTGCTAATCATCATGAAACCAAGCATAAAACCGGCTAAAATATAATGGCTCCACTTGCCGTAAAAGAGAGCCTTGTATGAATAGTACAAACTTAAAGTCCAAAACAGTATAAGGGGTGAATCCGGTGTGGTAATAATGTAGCCGGCATGTACCAAAATTACACTTGAAAAAATGATGACTGCGTTTAGTGCTGTTTGCTCATCAAACATATCACTAGTAAGTTTAAAAATATAAAGAGCAGCTATAGAAAAAGAGAAGACATTGACAAGTCTTACTCCCCATTCAGATTCAGAAATAAAATTCGTGAGATAAATAAGATAGGCAATCATAGGCGGGTGGTCATAATAGCCGCTTTGAAGATGATAACTCCACATCCAGTAATATGCTTCATCCCCGTGAAGAGGAATAAAAGAATTATACAAGGTGCTGAAAAATGCTAAGAGCAGTATGATGGAATAAGCACTTTGTTTTGGGTTTTTGTATAAGAAATTATTCATTCGTAGAAATCCGTAGTATTGTTTTTAAGTGGCAATTATACCCTTTTAGTTTGTGCAGATGAAAAAAAATAAACAAAAACAATCTTTTTAGTGTTTGGCCTAATATTTTTTGTGGTATTATAAGCGCATTATTAATTACTAAGGTTTAGAATGGATTTAGGTACTGTCATTGGTATAGTTTTAATTATGGCACTTCTTCTCGGTGCTATGGCGATGGGTGTTGGTGTCGGTGCGTACATCGATATTCCATCAGTTCTGATTGTTGTCGGCGGTAGTATCGGGGCCCTGATGATATCTTTTAAACCGGCACAAATGAAGGCTTTTACAAAAGTATTTATGATTGCTATTAAACCTCCTGAAGAGGATGTCGCGGGTCTCATTAAAAAACTTGTTGAATTTGCAACTAAGGCAAGAAAAGACGGTATTTTGGCACTTGAATCTGAGGTAAATAACGAAGAGAATTTATTTTTAAAAAAAGGTCTATCTATGGCCATCGACGGCAGTGAACCTGACACAATTCGTGAGCTTTTAGAAATAGAGATGGACCAGACAAGTACTCGACATAAAATACATGCTTCTATTTTTAACCAATGGGCTGGACTAGCCGGTGCGATGGGGATGGTTGGTACACTTATCGGTCTTGTTGCAATGCTTTTAAATATGGCGGATCCTTCAGCTATTGGGCCTTCAATGGCAGTTGCCCTCCTTACTACCATGTACGGTGCCATTATCGGGAATGTTTTCGGTACACCTATTTATAATATTTTGTCTATCAGAAACGATGAAGAGACTTTAGTCAAAGAGATGATTTTGGCCGGAATTATGTCTATACAGTCTGGAGATGCTCCAAGAGTATTAGAAGCAAAACTACTGAGTTATTTGGCACCAAATCAACGTGTAAGTCAGTTTGAATAATGGGTAAGAAAAAATGTCCGGACTGTCCTGAGTGTCTCCCTGCATGGCTGGCTGCGTTTGGGGATTTAATGTCTCTGCTCTTATGTTTTTTCGTTTTACTTCTCTCCATGTCGAGCATGGATGCTAAAAAAATTTCCGAAGCTATAGGTTCACTCTCAGGCGCCATGAGCGTACTCGAAGGCGGGACGAAAACCGAAATCTCAAAACGTCGGATTCAAGAATCAACACCTATTGAGTCTCAGGATGAAACGACTGAAGCTGTCAATATGATTCAGCAGGCAGTGGGTGATGCAAATGAGATGATGGAAAAAGGCAAGAGTGCTGCAATCACTCTGGAAGAAGCTCAAGAAGGTTTTGTAATTCAACTTCCTGCCTCTCTTTTATTTAAAGCAGGCAGTTCAACTATAGAGAATGAGGACGCGCTTTTGTTTTTAAAGCGTGTTGCGCTTATTATTGGGGAATTGCCAAACAATATGGAAGTAAGTGTCCAAGGACACACAGACAATAGTAATCCGACGAAAGAGAGCCCATTTAAAGACAACTGGGAGCTTTCATCCGCAAGAGCAATCTCCGTACTTCAGGAACTGCTTCTAGATGGTGTTGCACCTGACAGAATAAACGCAGCAGGATTTGCAGAATTTAGACCTTTGGCAACAAATGCTACAGAAAGCGGAAGAGAAAAAAACCGTAGGGTTGAAATTCATTTTTATGGTAAAAAATCAGACCAGGAAGCAAAAATGAAAAATTCTGTATTAGACCGGGTTGTAGCTCAGTAATGATGCGCTTATTATTTATTCTTTTTGGATTAGTTTCCATACTGGCCGCAGAAACGGCGGCTATTCCTACAATGAATTTTCAACTTGCTTCTCCTGAGACACCGCAACAGCTAGTTTCCTCATTAAATGTTTTAGTTGTTTTAACACTTCTTTTTTTAGCGCCGAGTTTGGTGCTTGTTATGACAACCTTTACACGCTTTGTTATTGTTTTTGGTTTCTTGCGTCAGGCTCTTGGTACACAGCAGGTTCCTCCTACGCAGCTTTTGGTTATGCTTGCAATGATTTTGACATTTTTTGTTATGGAGCCTGTTGGAACAAAAGCTTATGAAAATGGCATTAAACCTTATGTAGAAGAAAAAATTGGCTACGAAGAAGCGTTTGATAAAACAACACTTCCATTTAAAAACTTTATGATTAGAAATACAAGAGAAAAAGATTTGGCGCTTTTTTTTAGAATACGAAAAATGGAAAACCCCCAAAGTGTAGCTGATGTTCCACTGTCTGTGGTAATTCCGGCGTTTGTGATTAGTGAGTTGAAAACATCCTTTGAGATAGGATTTTTGCTTTTCTTGCCATTTCTGGTAATTGACATGGTTGTAGCTTCCATACTTATGTCTATGGGTATGATGATGTTGCCGCCGGTTATGATATCTCTGCCGTTTAAGATATTGGTTTTTGTACTTATAGACGGCTGGAATCTACTCATAGGCAACCTGATAGCGTCAATAAAATAGGAATAAATTTGGAATGTAAATATTTTGGAGAATGTGGTTCGTGCAGGATTTATAAACATGGGTACGAAGCACAACTAGAAGAAAAAAAAGAGTTAAATCAGCAGAGATTTCAAGCATTTTACAATGGCGATATTGCTGTTTTTAAATCGCCGGAGTCACATTACCGCTCACGAAGCGAGTTTAAAATATGGCATATTGGAGACGTTATTCATTATGCTATGAACCATCTTGAGCATAAAGGTGCGTTAATAATAGAAGAGTGTCCTCAGGTCAATGAGCATATAGCTAAAACGATGCCTTTACTTTTAAATGCTCTTACACAAGAAGACCTTGGATTTAAACTCTTTGGAGCTGATTTTTTAAGTGCAGGCAGCGGTGAAATGGTTGTTTCACTTTTATATCATCGAAGATTAGATGAAGAGTGGCAAGCCAAAGCTACAAAAATAGCCAATGAGCTTGGCATTTCTATAATTGGGCGTTCAAGAAAACAAAAAGTAGTGATAGGTCAAGATTTTGTGACTGAAAGCCTGAACGTTAAAGATAAAGTATATAAATTTAACTATATAGAAAATAGTTTCACGCAGCCAAATGCAAGGGTTAATGAGCAAATGATTGCCTGGGCTCTGGAAAATCTTTCTAACATAGAAGGCGACTTACTCGAACTTTATTGCGGTGCCGGAAACTTCACCATTCCATTCGCCCAAAAGTTCACAAAAGTACTTGCAACCGAGATTTCAAAATCTTCCATAAACGCAGCAAAAACAAATATGGGATTGAATGATGTTCATAATATTGAGTTTGTGAGAATGAGCGTGGAAGAGTTTGTTGAAGCTCTTGATGGAGTGCGCGAATTTAGACGTATGGGTGAAATTAACTTAGACGATTATAAGATGAAGGCTATTTTTGTTGACCCTCCAAGAAGCGGCATGGATGAAAAATCCTGCCTTTTTGCCGCAAGACATGAACATATATTATACATATCTTGTAACCCTGAGACTCTGTTGCGGGATTTAGAACTACTGTGCAAAACGCACAAAGTTGTTTCGATGGCTCTTTTTGACCAGTTTCCATATACACACCATGTTGAAATGGGCGTGAAGTTAGTTTTAAAAGATTGATATGAAAGCACTTTTATTGCTCTTTTTTGCGTTGTCACTTTTTGGAACTGATATTCAAAGACTTGAAGGAATTGTAGAAGAAATTACAAATCTTAGAGCCGGATATGAATCATGTACTGCAAAACTTTTGGAAAAAGAGCAGGGTGCTATCGTCGCTGATGTGCAAAATAACTCAGGTGTTTATCTCCAAGAAAGAATAAAAGAACTTGAAGAATCCATTCAAGCTAAGGAGATACTTGCAAATATGCAAGCGAGAGAAATTATGAATTTGCAGCAAAAAAATGAGCAAATTTTAAAAGATATACAAAAAAAAGAGATACTTGCTTCTGTTTTTGAAAAAGCAAAAGAGACAATTCCTCCTGCCCAAACTCTTTGTGATGGTAAAAATCCTTTTCCAAAACTTATGATGAAAATTTCACAACCACCACAAAAATAATTTTCATTTTTTAGATACTTGTAAGCCACTTAGCTGTAAGCTTAAAGCAACGCTCAAAAAAGGAGTTCAGATGTGTGTTCCTCAAGGTGCTGCGAGAAAGGTAGACAGCGGCTACATAGAAATAAAGCCTAAAAAACATGTTAAGAAAGTCTTTAAAAAAGAATATGAAAACGGTGATCCGGACTTTGTAGATGAGAGAGTGAAAAAAGAGGAAGATTCAAAAAAAGAGGAGAAATCTTTTCTTGAATCCTTATTGGAATAGAATTTTCTTTTTTTAGAATATTTTTACCGGCTGGCTGTTATTTGTAAACTTACGAGGAGGAGGCCTCTTCTTCTGTTGTCACTGCCTTCAAGCTGTTTTTTAAGAGAACTTGTTTTGGGTGGAATAACTTCGATTGTGTCCGTGTTTTTCACATTCTCAAAATTGAGTGTATACTCGTGAAAATCTACGTCTTTAGGCACAAATGTTTTTATTTTCTTTCCAATTTTTACTTTAACTTTTTGGCCTACATTATTTTTATCCGCACCGGAGACTATTTTTAAGCTGAATTTTTGAGGAAGCGGTTTTTCAAATGTGAACAATGCGCTCGGATAGAGATTTGCATCACTCCACCTTCCGTTCTCATCAGGGTAGGAAAGACCCTGTATATCTTTTAAAAAGCTTGGGTAGCCCTCTTTTTTGAAAAGAACTTTATCTTCAATCGAAGCACTGTATTTTATACCATTGCGTTTAAGCATATCGATATTGCCAAGAATAGTCTCAAGACTGCTGTTCGCATTGAAAAATGAGGGACTGTAATTATCTACTTTATGTGTTCCAGAACTATAGATTCCTTCTACTTTGTATGTACCGCCAACTATCCCTTCTGTTACACAATACATGTCCGAACTATTTGAGTCGAAAATGTAGTTCATAAGAGAGCACTTATCTATCCATAGAAATTTATCTTTTTTATCAAAGTTTTCCAATTGTTCAAAAAGTTGCCAAGAGTTATTGAATTGGAAATACGGCTCAATACCATTATCTGATATTTTAAATAAAACAGGAAGGGTATAGCTGTTTGAAGCAATATTTACGGACATTTTTTCTAAATCAATAGCTATAGTATCTGCCATTTTTGGGAATTTCCAAAAACTCAAGATATTATTTCTCCATTGGTTGAGTTTTGTGTCGTAATCCTCAAATAAGCTATAAAGAGAATCTTTTTCTCTTAAGTTTCTGCCAAGCCCCAAATCTGTTTCTATTCCAACAAAAGATAAAACAGTAGATGCAATATCCAAGGGAGTTCCTAGGGTGTCTATGGCTTCATACTTTTTTGAAGTTGGCTCAAATACTACAAATAAATTTCTTCTGTTTGAAGATTTATTTATCTGTTCTATCGCACTATTTCTCATAGCTAAGTGATCCGATGTAACAACAATGAGTGTATTTTTGGAGTATTGTGAGCTCTTAATTTTTTTTATAAATTTTGATATTAATATATCTGAGCATTTTACAGTGTTTAAAATGTCATTACTGCCATCTAAATACAAATCTTCTGAGCAAGAGACCGATAGATGCCCATTTGGATGATGTGTATCTAGAGTAATCAGCATTAAAGCAAACTGTTCTTTCGTTGCGCTTAGCGTTTGAAATTCATCGTATGCTAGATCAAGAAGAGTATCATCATATAAACCCCAGCCATTGACATAATCTTTATGCTCAATTGTGTTTAGTAACTCTCCTCTGCCTTGTATATTGTCAAAACCGTGGGTTTTAAAAAATTTATCCATACCCGCAAATTTAATACTTGAGCCTTGTAAAAAGCTTAGATAATAGTTTTCTTTTTTTAAAACATCTCCTAAGCAGATAGCTTCCTGATAGAAAGTATCCATACCTTCCATTGAATCTCCACCGGAAGTTGTGAAAAGCGGAATACCGCATTGAGTAGAGGTTAAACCAGCAATAGTGTAGTTTGATCCCGTAGTTTGATTTATATTGGTAAATTCAATGGCATTCCCACTTTTTATAAGTGCACTCAAATTTGGGGTAAGGTCAGGAAAAATATCAGTATCAAAATATGTTCTCTCAAAGCTTTCAGCATAAATGTAGACTATATTTTTACGATGTTTAGCTGTATTTAAACGGAGATCTGAAGTTTTTGGAGCTTTGTAGTATTCGTAAAAATCATCTGACTGCTCCATACTGCTCGTCTGATAGATTTTATAAAAATCACCTAAAGCAGGATGCATTAAAAACGCCAACAAGAAAAAACCATTGTGCAAAAATGCTTTGATTTTTTTTGGTTTAGCAAGCACTACCGCATGAAGATGACGATAATAAAAAAAAGCTATTATGAATAGAAGAATGAAAGAAAATAATGCACCGAGCATAAGTAAAAAATACTCTTCAAAGCCTGCACTTTTTAAGCCTAAGTTCAGGGCGTCTATAACTGTTTCATCTATTCCATGGCCTGTAAAGTAGTTGGCAACAAAATAGATGAGACTAAGCAGTCCGAAAATAAAAAAAAGTGTAACATCCAAAAAAAGACGTTTTTTATTTTTCTCTTTATATTTCATTGTGAAAAGTGCAAAAATAAAGAAAAGAAAAGAGAACAATATAGTATTAAAACTGAAAAAAATTACTGTCCACCCCAAGGTAAATCTTCTTTTGTCCAACCGTAAATAAAGCCGTCTTCCATGTTATAAGCCGTGATGCCTTCTTTTGCCAAAGTTTCTGCAGCTGCACTTGAACGCGGTCCGCTGCGACACACTAAGATGACATTTGTGACGCCCTGCATTTTCATAGCTTTCATTACTTCGCTTACGAAATTTTTATTGATAACTTCTTTGGGATGGTAAAGCTTCATAGTTGATTTATGGTCTTTAACTTTAGAATTTTTTACCTCATAATCGGCACTTTGAACACGGGTTTCAATAGATTTTGGAACATACGTCCACTCATATGCCGGTATATTTATAAAACCCTCACCGTGACCTGTATATAAAAATTCTAAGGTAGTTCTTACATCAATAATGATTGCCTTTCCTTCTTTTTGCATCTCATAAGCTTCTTTTGCCGTAAGATCTCCTTCATAAGCATTGGCAAAAGCAAATAATGCTAATAACGAGAGTAATAACTTCATATTTATATCCTTGATTATATTTCTTTGCCATTATATATATTATAAGTTAATCTATCATGAAAAGTGCTATAATGGCTCAAAAATTTTACAAAAGATACTTATGAAAAAGATTTTAATTATTAGTGACGGAAGTATAGGATCTCATTTTATTAATCGAGTTATTAAAACATATACAAGCGAAAACATCTACTATGTTATTCAACCAAACGCAGTAGAGTTTGAAGATGCTAATCCTGCCAGATTTAAATTTTATGAGTTTGACCCGACAAGTTTTCATAAACTGGCAAACCTTTTGAAGATGGAATTTGTACAAGTTTTAATTGCGATGGATAATCAAACAGATGTTGAAGTTACCATCAAAAATATTAGAACAATTAAAAAACAGTTGAGAATTATTGTTTTAAACAAATGGAATATGGAAAATGAAGATGCGAATGTTGTTCTTGTAAATTCGAAAGAAATTTTATCATCGCGTTTATTGGATTATCTTCCAAATGTCCCTGTAATAGCACAAAATGTAGGTATCGGTGCCGGTGAGATCATGGAAGTTTTGGTTCCATTTGGGAGCTCTTTTGTTTACAGACACATTGGTGTAATTGAGCAAAAAAATTGGCGCATCGTAGCTATTTACAGAAATAGAAAGCTTGTGATGCCCTCACGCCGAAGAATGATACAGCCAAATGATTTACTTTTGCTTGTAGGTGATCCTGAGGTTTTAAAATCAGTTTATCGTGCCATCAAACGCGAATTAGGGCAGTTTCCGGAGCCTTTTGGATCAAATCTTTATTTGCTAATAGATATGAATATAGTTAATCATAAGACTATAGAAGAATTGGTTCGACGTGCCGTTTTTGCTCACAAGAAATTTAAACATGATTTGATCATAAAAGTTCTCAATCCAGGCAATATATCTGTTTTACAATACATTAAACAATTTAGAGATGATAATGTCATTATTGACATAGAATATGATAAAAAAGAGTCAAAAAATTCCTTTTACAGTGATGTAAAAGCTTACCATATCGGTTTAGTTATTGTCTCAAAAGAGATGTTTTCAAACGATAAGATAAGAAAACTACTTTATGCAGCGCATGTGCCTGTTCTAAAAATTTCAGACCGTCCTTTTGCATCAGTAAAAGATGTAGCACTTATCATGGCCGACAATAGAGATTTGGAAAAAGTCTCTACTACCATCTTCGATATATCTGTCCAGATGGGCTTTAATTTAGAACTTTATAATTATGAAAACGAGCATCAGGAGATAATAGAGCAGGTTGTTGAACATTACAATAATCTTGCAGCTATTTTTTCTAAGTCTATCAAGGTCGTAAAAAGTAATGACAATCCTATAAGAGTACTGAAGAAAAAAGACAACTTTGTTCAAATATTGCCTTTCACAAGCAAGTTAACAGCAAAAAGAATTTCTTCTCTTTTTTCTACAGATAGTGAAAAACTTTATTATAAACTTGATGATTACCACCAGATTTTCATCCCTATGCAACTCTGATTTAGCTTAGATTTACCCTTATTTGAGTATTATATATCCAATTATAGACTTTATAAATTGGATAAAAAATGCTAGTAAATATTTCTCTGCAAAGAGTTGTTGACAACTCTTATGACATCACCATAGACACTCTCCCGAAATTACATTTTGATACAAAGGTAGCCATCGTTACTAATCCTAAAGTTGCCGGTTTGCACCTTGGCTATCTGCTCAGCAGAATATCCGCAAAAGAGCTTTATATTATCACTGTCCCTGATGGGGAAGAGTATAAAAATCAGCAGAGTGTTGATCTCATTTTAGAATCTCTTTTTAATCACCGTTTTAACAGAAAATCTATGCTTATTGCGTTTGGTGGCGGAGTAATTGGAGACATGAGCGGTTATGTTGCAAGTATTTATCAAAGAGGAATAGATTTTATTCAAATTCCTACGACTCTTTTATCTCAGGTAGATGCGAGTGTTGGTGGAAAAACGGGAATGAATAACTCTTATGGGAAAAACCTTATCGGTGCTTTTCATCAGCCACGCAGCGTTTATATTGACCCTTATTTTTTAACAACACTTCCGACAAGAGAATTTGGTGCCGGTATAGCTGAAGTTGTTAAAATGGCAGTGACATTCAACAAAGATTTTTTCGAATTTTTGGAAAGCGCAGATTTAAATAATCCTGCTGTTTTGCAAGAAGCAATTAAGCAGGCAGTTCAGACAAAAGCCTGGGTAGTAGGAGAAGACGAAAAAGAACACGGGCTTCGTGCCGCTCTTAATTACGGACATACTTTCGGCCATGTTATAGAAAATGAGACAAAATATAAAAAATTTCTCCACGGTGAAGCTGTAGCTATCGGTATGGTTATGGCAAATAATACAGCTGTTAAAATGAACTTAATGAGTAAAGAAGAAGCTCTCAGAGTTGAAAGACTCTTGCAAAAATACAATCTTGCAACAACTTACCTTATCGCAGATGCAGAGAGTTTTTATGAGACATTTTACTTGGATAAAAAAAGTTCCGATACTTCTATAAAATTTATTTTACCGATTGGAATCGGTGATGTTAAAATAACAGATGAATGCGGCAGAGAGCTTGTGATGGAAGTTCTGCGTGAATTTGGAAAAAAAGCATGAAAAAAAGCTTTTTTTTAATTATATTTTTTTTAGCTTCTGTTTTTGTTCAAGCAGAAGAAGTTCAAAAAACTCAAACTCTCCAAGAGCAAAATCAAACGCAAACAGCAGATAAACAAGAAGAACTCAGAAAAGAAAAACTCTCCGAGTATCTTTCAAAACTGGAAAAATTAGAACAGGAAATCTCAAAAGAAAAAGTTTGGATGAAGAGTTACTCTTCGTATCTTACTTCCATAGAAGTGCGTGACGGTCTTAAAAAAATCAGAGACAGAATCAACTATCTTAAAAACAGAGGAAGTTCTCTTATTGACAAGGATGAGTTGAATTCTCTGCTCTCAAAAGAGAAAATTCTAGCTTCTCAGATTGATCAGCTTAAAGATAGAGACAGTGCTCTTTTCTCTAAGCTTCTTACCCCTCCGGATATTGAAGATATTCCTGCTATTACAAATCCTTTTGATATTTTCAAAGGTATTTCGGTCATTAAAACTTTCAATGCAGACCTAAATGATTTTGAGCAGAAAAAAGAACAGTTAACTGAACTTATTTCCTTGATTCAAAAAGAAAAAGAGATTTATGATTTGCTTATTGAAATAGATACTGAACAAAAGTATTTTGAAGCAGCAAAAGAGAAATCCAAGCAGCTTGATAGATTTGAAATCGCTCTTGAAACAATGATGGTTACGGCTGAAGTGTATGAAAAAAGACTCGAAGTGATAGAGATAAATATCAACAGAGATATCGAAAAACAGATGTATAGAATTGGAAATATCGGTATTGTTATTTTAATTGTACTTATAATCTTTTCACTCTTGAAATTTGTCATCAAAAAATATATTACGGACAATGACAGATTTTATATGGCCAATAAAATCATTAATTTTGTCAATGTGACACTGATAATTTTAATTCTTTTCTTTAATTACATAGAAAATGTCAACTATCTAGTCACTATTCTTGGATTTGCTTCTGCGGGTATCGCGATTGCCATGAAAGACTGGTTTATGAGCATACTCGGCTGGCTTGTCATAGTTTTTGGTGGGAGTATTCATGTCGGTGATAGAATAAGAGTGGTAATGGATGGCACAGAATACGTTGGTGATGTTATGGATATCTCACTTTTACGTATGACTCTGCTTGAAGATGTAACACTTACGACATATATCAGCAACAGACGTGCCGGACGTATTATTTTTATACCAAACAACTATGTATTTACGAGAATGATTGCCAACTACTCACACTCTTCACTTAAAACAGTCTGGGACGGAATAGATATTACTATTACGTTTGAATCCAATCATAAAAAAGCGATGCATATTTGTAAGGTTATAACCAAAAAATACTCAAAAGGGTATACAGACATTACAAGAAAACAGCTCAATAAAATCAGAAGCCATTACAGTCTGAAAAACACCAACGTTGAACCTAGAATTTTTTCTTTTATAGAACCAAACGGAATAGCTATAAGCTCTTGGTATTTAACTAACGCTTATGCCACGCTGACGCTCAGAAGTATTATCTCAACGGAAATTATCGATGCGTTTAACTGCGAAGAAGATATTGTAATTGCATATCCTACGCAAAAACTGCATATTCAAGGTCCATCTAAAAAAGAGCCGCCATTAAATGCAAATGAAACTGAGGCAAGTTAAATGAGAAAAAAAGTATATTTTAAAACTTTTGGCTGCAGAACAAACCTTTATGATTCTCAAGTGATGATGAGTTCGCTCAAAGAGTATGATATTACACAAGATGAGTCAGAAGCTGATGTTGTTGTTATTAACTCTTGTACGGTCACAAATGGGGCAGATACGCATGTCCGTTCATATATTTCCCAAATAGAAAAAACTTCTGATGTAAAAATATTTTTAACAGGATGCGGAGCGCATACAAAGGGAGAAAAACTCCTAAGTGAAAAAAGAGTTCACGGCGTTTTTGGACAGAGTGAAAAACAGAAGATAGACTTTATGCTCTCAAAAGAGCAGCCGTTTTATGATCCGGGTGATTTAAACCACATAGATGACGTAATTGTGGATGATTTTATAGGCAAAAGCAGGGCGTTTATTAAAATTCAGGAAGGGTGTAATTTTAGATGTTCTTACTGCATCATTCCATATGTGCGCGGTGATGCAAGAAGTATGGATGAGGGTAAAATTTTAGAACAAATCTCAAGACTTGCCTTAAACGGTTTTGGCGAGTTTATTCTTACCGGTACAAATGTAGGAAGTTACGGGCAAGATACTAAAACTTCTCTTGCCAAACTCATGAAGAAAATTTCTCAAATCCGCGGTGTCAGACGTATCCGCGTCGGGAGTATTGAACCTATTCAGATGAGCGATGAGTTTAAAGAAATACTCGATGAACCTTGGCTGGAAAAACATCTGCATATTGCCCTCCAACACACTTCGCCGACTATGCTGAAACTTATGAACAGAAGAAATGTCTACAAGCAAGACAGAGAACTTTTTGAGTTTTTGAGCAACAAAGGCTATGCGATTGGTACGGATTTTATTACCGGTCATCCTGGAGAGAGTGCTGAGTTATGGAAAGAAGCTATGCTAAACGCAGCAGAACTTCCCTTGACGCATTTGCATGCGTTTACTTACTCTAAACGCGACACAACTCCATCAGCAACAATGAAGCCGGAAGTAAGCGGCAGTCTTGCAAAAGAGAGACTGCATGAATTAGAAGCTCTTATAAAAGCAAAGAATTATGCTTTTAGAAAAACTTCAAATAAAGAACTTGAAGTTTTAGTTGAGAGTTTCAAAGATGGTCTTTATCATGGCTTTGATCAGAACTTTAACAAAATAGCTATAAAATCAGAAGATGATTTACTTGGCAACTGGGTAAATATACAAAATTATGAAGTCCAAGAGGAAGGAAATTATGCTCAACTCTAAAACCAATAGAATCATTCTTTTAGTCTCTGCGTTTTTTATTATTGCTCTCATTTTATTTGCAGTTTTCAGGGATAATGCTAGTTTCATAACGCTCAAAAATGCTGAGGAAATTTTAAAAAATAATAGTGTTGAAAAAGTTGTTGTAACAAAAGAGTATGTATACCTCAAAACAAAAAAAGATTTTTATAAAATCGCATCATCTCAAGTTACCCCAAAAATGTTTGTTGATTATAAAGTTGAAGTAGGAAGTGATTCCAATTTTATTGTATACGCTCTGTATTTAGTGCTTATTTTAGGTTTAGGTTCTCTTGCGTTTAAGTGGTTAGAAAAAAGAAATTTTCAATTTTTAAATACAAACGCAGCAAGACCAAGTTCGAATTTAAATACCGATGCTTCTGCGCCTATTGAAGCGATTAAAAGTGATGTCACCTTCAGTGATATTGGCGGTATTGCCGATGTTAAAATGGAACTTGAAGAGATTATAGATTTTATGAGAAATCCAAAACGTTACAAAAGTTTTGGAGCAAGACTGCCTCGCGGAGTTTTGTTAGTCGGCCCTCCCGGAGTTGGAAAAACGATGATAGCAAAAGCAGTGGCGTACGAATCAGGCGTGCCGTTTTACTATCAAAGCGGGGCATCTTTTGTGCAAATATACGTTGGTATGGGCGCGATGCGCGTACATGAGCTTTTCGCCGCTGCAAAAAAGAATGCACCTGCTATCATCTTTATTGATGAGATAGATGCCGTTGGTAAAAAACGCGACGGACAAAGAAATGATGAGCGAGAAGCGACACTCAATCAGCTGCTAACAGAAATGGACGGTTTTGAAGGTTCAAGCGGAGTGATTGTTTTAGCCGCAACCAATAAGATTGAAGTCCTTGATTCGGCGCTTCTACGTGCGGGAAGATTTGATAGAAGAATATTTGTGGAATTGCCGACAAAAAGTGAGCGTGAGGCTATTCTTTCGAAATATTTGGAAAAAGTGCCTCATGAACTAGATGTAAAAACTGTTGCAAATATGACAGTCGGTTTTAACGGAGCTTCACTGGCAGCTTTGGTTAACGAAGCAGCACTTCTTTCCTTGCGACAAAAAGACTTTAAAGTGACTATTGAGCATTTTCATCAAGTCAAAGATAAAGTTATGTTTGGAAAGAAAAAACTTTTAATTTTAAGCGAAGAACAAAAAAAATACCGCATTACTTATCAGGCAGCTAAAGCTGTTTGCGCAACTTATTTTGATTTGGCGTTTGAAAAGCTTATGCTTTCAAATGAAAAACTGACACCTACGACAAATGAGCCGCTTATTAAACACGAACTTGAGGCGAGAATAAAAATGCTTCTCTCCGGAATTGCAGCTTGTTCTATTAAGTATAACGAGCATGCAAGCTCTGCCAAAGATGATTTAGATGAAGCAAAAGAGCTTACGAAAAAGATGCTTGAAGAGTACGGAATGGGTATGTCACTCATTCAGCATCAAAAAGAAGAGGATGTCCACATTCAAAGACTTTACGGTGAAACGAAACAGCTTTTAGAATCTATGATAGTTGTTGTCAATCTTGTGGAAAAAGTACTCTATGAACGTGAGAGCATTACAAAAGAAGAAGTGAAAAAGTATCTAGATGAAGTTCTTTAGCGGATTTTCCTTAAGAGATGAATCCTATCTTTTTGAGGATTTTATACAAGAGACCCAGTACTGCGTTTGCGGTTTTAGTTATGGAGCCATTAAAGCTTTAAAACATACTCAAGAGTTACGAAAAAGAGGGCAGAGAGTTGATAGATTGCAGCTTTTTTCACCCGCATTTTTTCAAACAAAATCTCAGAAATTCAAAAGGCTCCAGACTCTCGCTTATGGTATAAGTAAAGAAGCCTATTTGGAGCAATTTATCAACTCTTGTTTCTTGCCATATAAACGCAAAGAAG
>Ga0180732_1000797_pt1 | contig 23069 bp, 22 predicted proteins | sample KR11_01MetaG_FD_148674 | JGI IMG/M metagenome (GOLD analysis project Ga0180732, IMG submission 148674) | Groundwater microbial communities from the Olkiluoto Island deep subsurface site, Finland - KR11_0.1 MetaG | ecosystem: Environmental > Aquatic > Deep subsurface > Groundwater | place... | reverse complement strand
GATAGGATGGAAGCGCGGAACAGGGAGCGACAAGCTTGGGGAGTAGTAGGAGCCGACAAAGCGGATGAGGCAATAACTCTGGTGCGCCAAATGTGTCTTCGAGGAGGCGAACAGGAGGCGGTGTGCATGACTATTGAGGATAGGTGGTATGATGGGGAGTCGCTACTCAAGGGATACAGGGAAGTGGTGTTTATTGTGGTGCCGGACAACCAGTTGGCGCGGGTGTTCGTGTTCGACACCGTGGCAGCGGCGATGGCAGCTGGGCATCGTGGCCGGGTGGTGGTGGTCGCGGGAAGCAACGGGATGGAGAGCGGGGAAGCGTATGGTGGAGTGTATGAGGCCGAGGAGGCGCAGCCGGACGTGGCCATGTGGCAGGAGTCCGTGTGGGAGGAAGCGAAGAAGGAAGCGGAAGCGGGAAGGATTCCGGGTGGGCACTGCGCGAGGAATCTGGCGGTGGCTGAGCAGCACTCAGTCGGGAATCAGTTGACGGCGGTGTGTGTGGTCAGCACGCTGAGAGACTTGATGGAAGCGACAGCCGGGACGTATGCCGAGTGGGGGTGGGTGATGGATAACAAGGGAAACTGCCGAGTGTATCGGCCATTCAGAGGAGCATAACATGCCATTTCCTGGAAGCCAGTGGTCGAGCCATGACCGGAAAGTGCACGCCGCGTTGACGAGCGGCGATCCAAAGCGGATCGCGTGGGCGCACGCGGAGAATGAAGCAGAGCTGGCAGGGATGTCGCAACTGGTGGAGTTCTACCGCGCTGAGATGAAGCGGTACTCTAGAGTGAAAGGAAAGAAAACATGAGCGGAGTGTACGACAACAGGGAGTTCGAGAGCGTGTGGGAGCAGTTCCACAGGGAGTGCAGGGGGACGGACAAGCGGTTCATCGACTGGTGGGAGGAGAACAAGCGGAAGGATGAAGCCAGTCAGACCGAACAGGCACATCGGAGTTCGGGCGTGGGCCGCAGCAGGTCCGCGTGGGAGACGGACATGGAAGCGGTGCAGGAAGTGCTGGGTGGAATCTACGATGATCCGGGAGCGATGACGTACCAGTATAGTCGGGAAGCCTACGGGCAGCAATCCGGTTCCACTGTATCCCTCCTCCCGGCCGTGCCGAAGTTCGAGTACAGTGGCAGGGCAGCGCTCGCGGAGTTCACGGTGAATGGGGTGAAGATGAGCGTGCTGCCGGACCTGCGAGTGTGGAGGGTGGCGAAGGGCAGCGTGGAGGCCGAGGTGCCAGCGGACTTGGCAGCCGTGCGGAAGCTCGTGTACGGGACGGGAGCGGAGCATAAGGAACTCGAAGCGCAGTTGGTGAAGTGGGACGAGAGTAGATTGCCGCCAGCGGGAGTACTCAAGCGGTGGAAGGAGGATATGCTGAAGGAGTGCGACGGGGAGGCGGAGATTAGGGTGTGCAGGAAGTTGATCGCGGCAGCCAGCGAGAGCTCTGCCGCCCGATGGAAGTGGATAGGGGTAGTGCCGAAGCAGGAAGCGACGAGCGCAATCGTGGACGTGGAGGACGGGGGAAAGTGCCTGGAAAGGTGCGTGGAGATGGAAGCGGAGTGGATCGGAACGAATTGGCACTTCCATCCGAATAAGATGAAAGAGTGCAGCGGGGTGGACTTGATCCAGTGGAGCAAGTCGCCGGGGGTGCATATCGTACAGCCACGCGAGGGTGGGACAGCGAATGTGTATGTGTCGGTGATGGGGGTCGGGAACTGCTGGCGGGCGACAAGCGTGGACGTGGACGCGCCGGGGGTGGTGAAGGCGGGTGACGACGAGTGTGAGCTGGTGGGAGAAGATGGGAGGACGAAGAAGATCGGCGAGTTGATTACGAGGCCGGTGCCGGTGGTGTACGGCGAGTACGAAGGGCGGTTGTTCGGGCGGCGGCGGTGGTTTGGGTTTGGAGCGGAAAGGGAAGAAGGGACGAATGTGTTAGTGCTTCGGGATGGGGTGTGGTATCGGAGGATGAAGGATGGGAGTATGGTGATGGATGACGAACCAGGGATGACGAAGAAGCAGCGGAAGCGGGCCAAGAAGGGGAAGGAGAAAGCGGGGGAGCACAGTGTTGAGGAGTTGAAGGTGATGGCGCGACTGTTGGGGGTGGCGGAGGAGATGGATCGGGAGAGGGGAGTGCTAAGGGATGTGGCGAGCGAGCTCAGGAGCGCGAGACAGAGGATAAAGCGCGGGGAGACGATAGCGGCAGTTGGGCAAGCCGTGATCAAGCAAGTGCTGGAAGGGATGGAGGATGAGTTGGATGCGTTCCTGGGCGTGATAAGCGATGGGGGAGCGTGGGATAACGTGAAAGGAGTCGGACCATGACCATGACAGAGTGGCAAGTGGCAGCGAAGCGAGGTATTCTAGCGAGTGCCAAAGGACCGGAAGCTCGTGCGGGGTGGCAAAGATGGACGTTGGAGGAAGCGATGTGGGTGGCAGGCATGGAGTGTGTGCCTGGGTGGAGAGTGAGCGGGGAGTTCGAGAGTCCAAGCGCGTACATGAGGATTGTGCACAAGGCAAGCGGGGAGGAGCGGAGGAACATTCCGCCGGTGCTCGTGGACGTGGTTGGGGTAGTGATGAAGGGGGGCCGCTGGGCTGGAAGCGGGCTGGTGGTTGGCGGGAGGGATGATGAGGGAGTCCTGGGGCTGCTGGAAGCGGAGGGGGTTAGAGAGTTGGACATGGAGGAGGTAGTGTCAGCTAGGACGATCAATTGGGAAGGTGCGGTGCGGATGTGGGAAGGAGCAAGTGGGGCCGAGAGGGATGTGCTGCGGGAAGCGGTAGAGGCTGGGGTGCGGACGGCGGAGATAAGTCACGCGGAAGCGCGAAAGCGGACAGGGCTGGAAGTCGTGGGGAGCGTGGGGGAGAAGGGAAGGAGGGTGGCGATAAGAGCGGCCGTGTGGGAGGCAATGACATCCACGGGGATAGCGCTGGGCCGAGGCAAGCGGATAGGGCCGTGGCGGGTGGGTGGGGGGGGGAATGTTGAGCCTGCACCGAGTGAGCGGGTGGCCGTGTGGCTGCCGAGCAGGGAGGCGCTGGCGGAGTGGGCGCGTCTGGCGAAAGCGGGGTGTGTGGCGGTGCCCCAGTGGTCTATCACGGGATCGAGAGGGGCAGCGCAGCCGCTGCTGAATGGGGATCAGCTGTCGAAGTGTGGGAACTACGGGCGCGGGGTGCTGCGAGAGAATATCCCGAAAGAGTTGAGTCCACTGATGTACGGAGCGGGAGTTAGCCTGAGCGGTGCGAGCAATCTGGACTTGACAGAATCGGGTGCATGGATAGCGGAGGTGGGGGGAGCGTGGAATGAGTGGGTGGTGCAAGCGATGGGGGCGGCGGCTAACAGAAGCGTCGAGGGAGGAGCAAGCCCGGCGTGGGCGTGCGAAGAGTGGTTGGTGGAAGCCAGGAGAGTGGTGGTGGTGGCGAGGGAAGCCGATAGGGAAGTGGTGGAGTTCGCGGTGAATAGCGGGAAGTGGCTACCGGCAGCGAAGGGCGGCGGATTGGAACTGTGGGACGGGGTGGCGAAAGGAAGTGGGACATGATAGGTGCTGAAAGCACGGGCGGAGCCAAGATGGTGGTTACGGCGTCATGGTCTACGGAAGGCGGTTACGGTGGGAGGGTGTTTGCCCGCACTGAGTTCAGCGGATTTGGTGGTCCAGCTACGCACGAGGACACTTCCCGGGTGCTAGGTGGTGGGTGGGCATCATGTGACCAGTGGACGGCGGCCGATGTGTGGCTAGATGCAGTAGAAGCCGCGTGGAAGTGGAAGCGCGGGCCGGTGGATGCGCCGTCAGGGGAGTTAGGGATGTGGATGGCGGGAGTGCCAGCGGACGTGCCTGTTCCGACGGGATACGAGTGGGTGCGGGAGGATGAACAGTGGATTGTGGCCCAAGGGAAGGTGGACGTGGGAGTTGTGTCAGATTGGGAGTTGTACGCGCAGTACAGGAATACGATACAGGGCGAGCAGGGGGGGCGCGGTGAGATACGGCGGGGGTGGAGGTGCAGCAGATGTGTGTGGCAGAGTAAGGATAGAAATACCGCTAAAGCGCGGCTGACGGCGAAGGACTTGGAGCACGTCGAGGGAGCGGCAGTGGGGGCACTCTCGATGGAACAAGAGTGTAGGCTTGGAGAGGTGATGAGCAGCACTAGTAGACGCCTTGACTTGTTCAAGATGGAGGCGTCCGCGCAAGCGGAGCAACAGGAGGTGGAGTTGTGCACGCTGCTCGTGGACGAGGCGGACATGGTGGCGCAAGTGTACCTGTTCGCTGTGGAGCACGGGGTGTTGGATCGGTGGGACGCAGCGTACAGGCAACACAAGGAGCGGCAGCGCCAGCGGTTGAGCCAGCCACCGAGAGGGGCGGCGGCGCGTCTCTGGAGGAGAGAGTTGGAAATAGAGATAGGAGTATATGCTCCCAGGTGGCTGAGCGGGTGGCTGGGCGTCGAAGAGGACCAATTAGGAATGAGAGCAGCGATAGCAGCGGAGGAAGCGATCAGGAGAAGGAGGATGGCGTAGAGTCATCGGGCGGCAGAGAGTGGATAGGCCAGCACAGCGAGAAGGAGAATGGACATGGAAGCGACAAAGACGTGCGGCGAGTGCAAGTACTTTGTGCGGATCGAGGAGAGCAGCGGGAGGGGTGAGTGTGGTGTGCCTCTGCCAATGTGGGTGGAGGAGTGCGCGGACGACTGCTGTGCCTGGGCTGGTGATCCTGCGGCGGAGTGCAAGCGGTTCGTTAGGAGACGAGTGGAGGTGAAAAGCTAATGGGGATTTACGAAATGGGGAGCGCAACGGATTCGGGAGCGGTTGGGGAGCGGAATATGGGTGGTTTGGACAGCGCAAGGAAAGCGGCGGAAGATGCGCGGTTTGGGTGGGATAGGGGACGCGAAGATAATCGCACGTGGACACTTGGTATTCGTTACAATGAATACAGGTCGATAGGACCTGCCGGATGTTCCGGCGGACTAACGACAGGCAACAGACAGGAGATAGGATCATGTCGGAGAACAGAAGACAGGTTGAGGTCGAGAACCGGGACAAGGTGAGCCCGGCGGTAGGCGCGCCGATTGCGCGGGAAACAGAAATTGCGCAGGCAGAGGCCAATGCGCAGGCCGATGCCGGCGCGGTCCCTGGGAAGGTCGTAACGTCCGTCCGGGTTGCGCCGCCGCCGCGCGGGGCGTGGTCCACGGCGGAATGGGACGCGCTGTTCGCCGGCGAACCTGGGATTGCCAAAGGGGAAGATGGCAAGGCCGCGCGCTTGACAATCGCGCGGATCATCCTCGCCGCGCTGGTCAACCTGGAGGCGCGCCGGACGGCTATGGAGGACGCAGGCAAACATCCGTGCCATGTCAATCTCGCGCCTCTTCTGCGGTCCGCAAGGCGGGATGGCGCGGCCGGTGCGACGGGGGCCGATGTGCTGGAGGTGGCAAGGGAGATCGCGCGGAAGAGACCGGAATACGTTACGTCAGACAACCGCGCCGAGTACGCGAAGGCAGCTCTTCCGGTGTTCCGGGCCGATGGGACACGACGGAACTACAACCATTGGATTGCCAAACAATCCTGGTTGGGCGCGCCGAAAGCGACGGCCGCGCGGACGGTGGAGATCGACGACGAGGCAACGGGGGGGATGGACCTTTAGGCGCGCCGCGCGAGCGACCTAGAGGGAAAACCGGACGACCGCGCTTGCCACGGAAGCGCGGTCCGAAGGGACAGCGCCGACAGACAGACATTCTAGCCGGGATGGCAATCGCTGGGATGAGGTGTCCTGAAATTGCGAGAATGATTGGCGTGACGAAACAGAGCGTATGGGCACGGTTGAATGTTTGGCAAGCGCGGCATGGCGAAATAGTACGATAGGCGGACAAGGGAAGCGCTGGAGGTAACTAACAGCGCTTCCCGCAACTACAAGGAGCTGGGCATGGCAAGGCAGGAAGAAATCGCTAGAGCGCTGATAGACGCGAACGCCGTAGAAGAACCGGGGGCGTCACGGAAGTATCGACGATTCCGCGATCCGTCCGGGGCCTTCTGGTTTGTGGGACGCGCGGGAGCAATACGACGGGGAAAGACAATCGCGGGGAGCGTGTCATACACGAGCCGGGCGGAACAGGTTTTGGATATGTTGGCAGGGCGCGCGCGGCGCAGCAGAGAACAGGCACAGAACATATAGAAGCGCGCCGAAGGACGTAGAAAAGGGCGCTGCAGGACCGTATCACGGGATACGGTCTTTTTATGCGCGGAGGGGAAGCGATGTGATAGCGGGTATCATGTAGAGGGAAAGCGATATGACAAGGGGAAGCGCGAGCGCGGCCGGATCGGGGTAGCAAGGGAATGGACGGTGGGCGTGAGGGACCAGGGTAAGCGTGGTAAGATGTACGAGTTGTATTCTATTCGAAGCACGATAAGATGGGTAAGTTGTATTCTATTGGCGAGCGGCCGTGGAGCGCGGGGCCGCCGTCCCGCGCCGCGCCATCCGGATAGTCTCTTATCCTTTCGGTCTGTTGTTTCTTCTGTATCTCTTGCTGTTATAAGGGATAGTCTCTTGTCCTTTCATTCTGTATAGATGTATGGATGTCTGTGTGTCCGTGTGTCCTTTTCTAAGCCAGACCCACCCCTATGTCCCCCCAGGGAGCTCCGAGTTATGTGATACTTGACTCTCCTTCGATTTTCCCGGCCCCCGTAAATTGCCCGCTTCCCAGGACTTACACACATGAGTCCACCCGCCTTTTGGTTGCATAGACGTGGCTTACCCCTTGACATCCCCCGGCTGCTACCCTAAACCCGGATAGTACCACTTCACGTCGAACTCCTCCGGGTGGTCTCGACAGGCCACCTTGTCCATTTCACACCGCAACTCAACGAAGGCCCGCCCCAAGCGATGGCAGTCTCGTGCCGCCTTAGACCCCTTCGGGTATGTGTTCAGCGGAACGAGTAGCTCGTGTTGAACCGTCTGATGGACCGCTTGGAGGATCAGCCCCAGCCTCAAGTGCTCCGCCACCGTCATTTTCATCCCGGCCATATTTCACGTCTCTTTCTGGCACTCTTGCCCTAAATCGTCGCGTTTTTGACCCCCCCCTGGGGACCGGGACATATGGCACCCTTGACCCCGCCGGGAGCGGGTTTGACAGGGTAATAATAATAATGCCATATTCTCCCGCCCCCAGGCACCCTTGCCACTTCTGGCATTATGGCACTCTTCTTTTCATTCTGGCGCCCTTGCCCCCTCTTTTGGCATTTCCCACCTCCACCCGTCCACCCCCTTCACCGACGCAACCCCCAAGTCCTTCTTCGCCCTGGCCAGCGTTCGTATGCTGATTCCCGCCTCCTCAGCCGCCTCCTCCACCACCAGTGCCAAGGCACTTCCCTCTTTCAGTGTCTCGGCCAACCACGCTTCCGCGTTTTGCCGTTTGGCTGGAGGCCGTCCCCTGCTGCCCATCCCCACAAGGCTCGTCCCCAGCACCGCGTTGTCCGTCGTCTTGAATACCTCCCCCCACGCGATCACGGGGATTTCGCCATCAGGAGCCGGTGCAGACATGATCGTAAACGCAAGTGCATCCACGTACTTCGCCCAGTTGTTCTTCCCCCTCACAAGGCACTTCCGGCCCCCGTCGTCCCCTTCCGCCGGTGCCCTCGGATCGCGGCCCACAAACCACACCGCCCGCGCGTGCGCCACAAACCCCGTGCTCCCAAGGCTCCGAGCCAACGCCGCCCTGTCCGCGTTCTTGCTCAGGTGGTTGATCCCTATGATCGCCACCCCGTATGTCTCCGCCAAAGTAGATACTGCCCCCAGCACTATCCTCACCTGCTCGTTCGTGTTGCAGTTCGTGTCCGGCCCCATGAACGCCGAGATAGGGTCCACGATCACCAACTTCACGTCCCCCATTCCTCTAACCGCTTCTTCCACCATCTCCAAGCACGCTCTGGTCATGTCTATCGGATTCACGTCTCCCCCCTGCACTGGCTCGAATCCCCTGAGCCTCATCACTTTCGTCAGGTCCGCACCCGCCACCCTCAATCGAGGAGCCAGTTCCACGTCCGATGTTTCCTCGCTCGTAATGATAATCACGCTCCCTTTCGGGCAGGGCGATCCATCCGGCCAATTCGCCCCTGTCGTCACGTGGGCCGCAATCCTTTTCGTCAGCAAGCTCTTCCCCTGTTCTGGGTCTCCCACAATCATCGAGAAGGCCGCGAGCGGGAACCGTCCCCGCCACAACCACTCCGGTCGCCTCTCCTTCACATCAGACATACGCTCCAACACTGGCTTGAACTCCATCATGCTATCACCAAAGACCCCGACACCCCCCGTGAGAGGTCACCGATGCTGAGGGGCAGGGGTGCACGGGGGGTGGGGGCCAAGTTGGTTCGCGGAGTCAACATCCATGACCTCTGCCGATATCCTACCCGAAACCCGGCTCCGTGTCAACAGAAATCTGCCGCCCGAAGAAAAACTTCTCCTCTTTCGATTATTCCCTTGCACTCCACCCTGTTCGCGCGTATAATCCCATCATGCAGGTCGAGACCCCCCAACCGCCCGCCGGACAGCCGCCAGTCGCCATCCCGGTCGGCCTGCTGTCCACGCTTCGCTCGGTCGTGGACGCAGCCCGCACGTGGGGCATCACCACCAACTCCTTCCATCGGTGGCTCCACGCCCTTCGAGTCCCCATCGTCCGGGTGGGCCAGAACTCCTACTTTCACGAGTCCGCGTTCGAGGTGGCCCTGATCGTCCTGACTTCTCCCGGCAAGCCGGATGTCAATGCCCCCGGATGCTCCGACATCGCTCGCGGCAAGGCCAAGTCCCGCAGGCACGTTCTCCCTGACTTGAAGGTGGCCGCCCACGCCATCGACATCTACTCCCGCCTGTTGCAGACCCGCACCCGCTTCTTGGCTGGTCGCGTCGGTCGCCTTCTCCGCTCCACCGCCTCATCCGACATAGCCGCCCTCGCTCCCCCGCCGCCCGATCCCGAATCCGATCCCACGACGGGGGCCGGACAAGCGGAGCCCCCCACCGACGCCCCTGAACAAGAGGACAACATCCAATGAGTGAACCCGATACTCCGCTGGCCGCCGTCCACCGCGTTCGACCGTCCGCTTCGGAGGCCCTGTCGCTTGTCGTGAATCAGGGCCTTCCAATCCGCTCTCAACTCGCGGAGGCGGACCCAGCCTACCCGCCCGACGGCTTAGGAGACTCGTTCGGCGACTTGGCGACCCTGGAAGACTCGCTGCCCTCGCTCCGCTCGTTCATCAACCCGACCATGATCGAGCAGGGCTTTTCGGCTGGCGAGTGGACCGTGCTCGCCGAAGTTCGTCTGTACACCGACATCGCCAAGGACGACGCGTTCGATCCTCGTATTCGGATGATGGCCGCGAAGTCCCTCCACGAGCTGGCCAACAAAGCCATGCTGCTCCACGGGGACATCGCCCCCATGTCGTCCCGCGTCACCGTCCAGGCGGAAGATGGCACGATCACCGTCGAGCGGATGGCCACCGTCGTCCGCCGCATGAACTCACCCGGCCCTTCACAACCCCTATTACAGGAGAGCACCGATGGAAACGACACCCCGCCCGAAGCCCCTACCGCTGACGAAGAGGGCTCTCATCACGCCGCCCCCACCCAGCGCGCCTCCTCCGGTCTCGCCGGTGGACCCCGTGGCCGCACCACCTTCCGTGGCACCCCGTTCGAGTCCGTCCGAGAGCCGCCAGCGCGTCCTCCCGTTCGTGCTCCCACCGGAGTCGCCATCACCACCGGCCCCGACTCCAACCCCTTCCTCTCCGGCCTCCTCTCCGTCCGCCGAGCCGTTGACGGCCCCCTTACCCCCACAACCCCAGCTCCCGTTTCCGCCGGAGGGGAACCTGTCCCCGGAGCCGAAGCCGCCCGCACCGCAGGCCCCGGAGTGGTGGAAGAAGATGGACAGGCGGCGGGTGTTACGGACACTGAACGCCGTGTCGTCCATGAAGGGGATGAAGCCCCTGTCGATGTGGCCACGGGAAAGCCATGACGAGCTCTTGAAGCTCACCGAGTTCATCGCCAACTCGCAGGGTCCGCGCATCGTCGCCATGACTGCCGTGCTGCTGAACGGCATGGGCGTCAAGCCTGCCACCATCGACTTGAACAGGTCCGCCGACACCGCTTCCTTCGTGCTGTCCCTGATCGTCTACTCGCTGTTCGCCCAGGGGATGCAGGTGGTCCCCGTTCCGGCCCCCGGCACTCCGGGTGGCCCACTCGCGCCCCCCGTCATTCTGCCGCCCGAACAAGCGAAGACGGAGACTCCCACTGGCTAGTGTTGGACCCAAGTCCATGCCGACCGTCCGAGCGATCCCACGAGAGGGCAATCGCTGGGCTCCCTTGCCGCCTGATTACCCCACCCTCTCGAAAGAGGGGCAACGGCTGGCTCGCATCAATGCCTGCTGCCAGAGAGCGACTGCCCAGGACTTCGTGAACTCGTGGCTATTCTTCCGCTCGACCTATCTGGACCCGCTGCCGGAGGGCGTCTTCTACAAGCGGAAGCTGCCGTCACCTCCGGCCCACTACGTGATGGTCCGTGACATGGGCGAGTATGGCCGCAACATCCACGTCGCTCCACGGGGCTCGGCCAAGTCCACGGTGATCGGGCTTGAGATTCCGCTGCTGCTGTCGCTGACGTGGCCGTTCTCGGTCGGGATGCTCGTGCTCTCCGCGAAGGAGCAGGCCGAGCTTCGCGGCACCCAGCTCCAGCAGGCCCTTGACGAGAACAAGTACATCGTTGACGACTTCGGCCAGCTCAAGCCCCCGAAGTCCACGGGACGCAAGTGGTCCCTGTCCATGATGCAGCTTCTCAACGGCTCGATGCTCAGGCTCACATCCGTTGATTCCCGAAAGCGAGGCGCTCGCCCCGACTTCGTGATACTCGACGACCCGGAGTACGACCCGAAGAAGCCCGGCTCGGAGACCATCCTGCGGGACCAGCTCGACTCCCTGCTGTTCAGTCAGATTATCCCGATGTTGGACTCCGACGATCAGATATTCGAGTGGGTGGGCACCCTCATCAACTGCCGCTCGGCCCTGTACGGGGCGATCTCCGGCCAAGACCCCCGCTTCGAGTTCTACAACCGCCGGGTGTTCTCTGCCGCCCGAACAGACGAAGCGGGCCACTCGCTTCTGTTCTGGCCGGAGAAGTGGGACTCCGGCTGGCTGGATGTCCGCCGCAAGGAACTCGGCGACATCGCGTTCGAGGCCGAGATGCAGGGCAACCCCATCTCCGACAAGGAACGCATTTTCAACCTTCACCCGCTGTTCAACACCTACGAGGTCTCCGATGCCGCCGATGCTGTCACGTGGCACACTCCCTCATCCGTCAACCCCGAAGACGCCGAGCGACACACCGAGCCCTATGCCCAGTGGCTCAACGGGCTCGGCAAGCTCATCATCGTTGACCTCCTGCACCGCGTGTCCGCTATATCGGACTTCAGCGGCGCGATGTGTGTTGGCATCGACAAGGACAACGCCTGGTGGGTGCTCGATCTCTTTCTTGGACGATGCGCCGCTGAGCGGCTGATGTCCGAGGTGTGGCAGATGGGCGTCCGCTGGCAGCCCTCGCTCGTCGGCATCGAGTCGGTCGGGGGCCAGGACTACTTCCGCCAGTGGCTTGAGTCTCGAATGAAGAACGAGAACCCAGCGGCCATCTGGAGCCCGCGAGCTGTCTGGCCTATTCGTTATCCGCACGCGCTGTCGAAGGAAGACCGCATAACGGCGCTTGCTCCTCGTGCTTCGGGCGGCAGAATCCGGCTCCCCGCGAAGACCAGGAACGCTGGATTCCCGTGGTCCGAGCTGTGGCGGGAGTTCAACCTGTTCACGCCGGATGGATTGTCCCTGCCGCACGACGACGCGCTTGACATGCTGGCGATGGTCCCCTACGTCCCGCGCGTCTACGCGACAGGGGACGTGGACGCTTATCCCGAAGGACTGGCGAAGGACGTGCTTGACCTTCTGGCGGACGGGCAGACGACCGACCCGCAGACCGGCCTTCCGATACTCGCGGGCCTGGATGTCTCGCGGGTGCCGCTGGAGGTCTTCCAGAAGTTCATGGTCCGGCGCGAGGAGCTCCAGAAATCCACGGCTGCCCGCAGCCGATTTTCCTCGCTTCACAGTACCCGCGAGCGGTATAATCGAGCAGGCACCGATACGCTGTACACGCCGGTCACTGGCGGGCGCGTTCAGCTTCCCGGCGTTCACCGACCACCTGCCGCCCGAATGAGGCAAAGATGACGTACTTGATCGTCATAGTGGTGTGCGCGATATTCCTGTGGGTGGTCTTCGGCGACAGGCCGCCACACGGAGGATTCAAGCCATGAGTTTTATGAAACTCCCGAAAGACGGCGACACTCTCCGCGAAGTCCTGTGGCGCATGATGGAGGACTCGAAGCGATACCGCATCCCGTTTGCGATTGAGTGGTACGTTTCGTATCATTACCTTCGCGGAGCGCGCTTCTTCGAGTCGGTCGATTACAAGTCGGGGTCCGTTACAGCGTTCTACGAGGACACATTCGGACATCTTCCATTCCGGTACGAGGACATCCTTCGCCGATATGCGGATGAGGTCGGGCGGCTCATGCGGCTGGACCTGTGGCCGTCCGTCGAGCGCGGCGGCATGGGGCTGATGACCGCCAGGAACGCGGCGGTCGCCCACGTCCTGCTCGACAACGCCGCTCGCGCTCTCCCGCTGGACTCCATCAAGCTTGAAGTCTGCCAGACACTTCCGATGTACGGGACGGTCGGCGGGTGCGTGTGGGAGGTGGGTGAGGGCCGCGAAAAGGGCCAGACATCGCATGTGATAGACGTGGTGCCCCCGTGGGAGCTGCTTCCCTTACCAGCTAATCCGATGTCGGATAGCGCCGTTCGCGGGATGGTCCGCCAGCGCTGGGTCTCCTACGACTGGTTGAAGGACGGCATCTCGGTCGGGGACAAGAAGTTCACCCTACCGGGCGTTCAGGATTCGGACCTGATGGCCGTGGAAGTCACGCCTGAGTACGTCACGATGGATGGCTCGCCAGTCGCGCCGATTGCGCCGAACCCGATAGCCGCGAGCATCACCCGGTCGCTGTCCATGCACGGCGGCACGTCCCCGAAGTCCCCGAACAAGACCGAGACGGCCCACGTTCAACTCTCTGAAATATGGGTTCCGTCCGAGACCCGCAGACTCGCGCGCTACATCGTGATGGCCGGGAAGTGCCTGATCGTGGACGTGGACTTCGACGGGAAGGACCGCCCGAAGGAAGGCCCGAAGCCGGTCATGCCCATCTCGAAGACCGTGTACACGGGCGGCTTGGGGTTCTACGGGCGCTCGTTCGTCGGGCCGCTCGTGACCCTGAACGCCGAAGTCGAGTCGATGTTCATGGCACTGTTCAGGAACGTCCAAGACCTCGACCAGTTCGGCTACCTGTTCTACCCCGAAGGCTGGGGCATCCCGCGAGATGCACTCGAAGAAGCGAAGCCGGGCAGACGGATATTCTCGTATCGCCCGGACCCGTCCCTGCCCGACGCGCGCGTACAGGCCATTCAGCCCGTCACTTCCGGCGAGCTGCCGGGCCGCATCGCCCAGCTCGGAATCCAGCTCACTGACAAGCTGGCCGGTCAGCCGACCGAGTTGATGTCCGGCGGGGCTCCGGGCCGCGTCGAGTCGGCCAAAGGCATAGACATCCTGTACCAGACCTCGACCGTCTCCCTCGGCGGACCCGCGATGGGGCTGGCCACCATGTTCGGCGACCTGTATAGGGCGATTCTCTGGAACACGAAGCGTTGGCCGTCCGTGAAGGTCAACACGACCTCCATGCTGGATGACGTGGTTGTGGGGCTGAAGTTCGATCCGTCCACCGGCGAGATGAGCTTGCAGGACAACGCGGTGCCGGACCCGTTCGACGTGGTCATCACGATCCGCTCGAAGGAGCCGGTGGACAAGGACAAGCGGATAGGCCAGCTCGCGGAAGAGCTGAAAGGCGGCATCATCACGGCCCGCGAGTTCCGGCTCATCAACCGAAAAGAGAATCTCGGCCTCCCCACCGGCAACGAGGTCGAGTGGCAGAACTACATGCGGGCCGTCATCAACTCGGTCCTGATGTTCGGCGACGGCCAGACGCCCGGCCCCTGCTTCTCGTCCGACTACGACATCCCCGCCGTCCACGAGTACGTCCTGCTCGCCCGCATGTCGTCCCCGGAGTTCTCGCTGGCCAGCCCGGAGGTCCAGCAGAAGTTCGCCGCCCGATTGCAGGATGTCCGTGCTTTACGGGGAGCGATCCCGAATGCGCTGCCCCCGATGGAGGACGCGGCCCAGGCTTCCGTGGAGGCAGCCGAAGCGCAGCAGAACCCGAATGAGAATCTCGCGGGCCTGCCGCCCGAACTCGCCGCTTCGATGATAGCTCCGGGCGGCGACCGTGGCGGGATGCCGATGCCCATGCCCGGCCCCGGCCCCGTTCCCGGCTCGATGCCCATGCCCGGCGGGATGCCTCCTGATATGATGCGCGCCATACTTTCAGCCGGAGGCAGGTAATTTATGAATACAATGGAAACATGCGGCGTTCCAGCCCTTCAAGGAGTGCGGGGGCGAGTGGACCACGAACACTGGCACGTGGGACTCAACGGTAGACAGCATCATGTGTCCCACATTATATGGGAATCGTTTGAGGGTCCGGTGCCAGAGGGTTTTGTAGTGCATCATCGAGACGGCAATCCACTGAACGACAACCTTGAAAACCTCCTGTGCATGTCCAACGCAGAGCACACTATCCTACACCACACAGGGAGGAGGCACGATGCGGGAGCTCTGCTCAAGATGCGCATCGCTAGGACTGGCACTCATCATACTACAACGACCCGCGCAAAGATGAGTGTGTCCCGAAAGCGGTGGTGTGCGGATCATCCAGGCCACAAGCACAGTGCAGAGACCCTTATCAAGATAGGTGCAGCAAGCAAAAAATACCAAGCGAAGAAAAGAGACATGATTCAGCAACTGCTGGCCGCACAAGGTGGCCGACAACCTCTAACCAACAAGGAGACACGCCGTGACCGAGCCCAACACTGCCGCCCCGAATCCCGATCCCGCCACTCCCGCTGCACCGGCCCCCGTTGTACAGCCTGCTCCCGCCCCGGCTGCGGCTCCCACCCCCAGTCCTGCCGCCCAACCGAAGACCTACGTGGTCACGGTGAAGGGGCAGACGCGGACGATGACAGAGGCCGAGCTTATCCAGGCCGCCGAGAAGTCCGGCGGGGCGGATGAGAACATGCGGCTCGCCGCCGAGCAGCGCCACTCGAACGAGCAGGCCGTCCGCGCCTGGGAGCTCATGGGGCAGGCCAGGAATGAAGCGGTCCCCATCGACCAGCGGATTCAGGCCATGAACGAGTTGCAGGTGATGACCGGCCAGCCCCCGCTCGACGCGCAGACCATCGCGCAGATCAAGGCCGCCAGCCAGCCCGCTCCGGCAGCCCAACCGGGGGCCGGACAACAGGCAGCTCCACCGCCCGCGCCGGTCACAATGGAGAATCTGCCGCCCGAAGTCAGGAGAGCGGTCGAGCAGACGCAGCTCCGGGACGCGCAGGAGGCCCGCGAGAAAATCTTTCAAGTGATTGATAATTCACTTGACACCGACCCGGTTTTGGGTAAGATAGTAGATAAGGACGAGCGGGCGCGGCTTTCCAAACTCGCTCGCCGAGAGGTTCAGCGCCGAGTTGTCATCGAGCGAGAGGAGTTCAAGCCGGAGCTGGTCGTAGAAGTGCTTCAGGAGTTGAGGCCCTACGCCCGGCAACCGAAACCGGCCAACGACTCTCCCCAGGACGATCTGGCGACCATCCTGGCTGCTGGCGGGCTTCCCTCGATAGGGGGAGGCGCGGCGGAAGCCCTGGGTGGTTATGCCGGAGCTCCAAGCGCAGGACCAGTTGCCGGAGCCTCGCCAAACCGTCCGGCGGGGCAACCCGGCGGGGAGCGCTTTTCGATAAGCGATCCTCGCTGGACGCAGAGTTTCATGGAGTCCATTCGGCGAAACATGGCGGCCGGGCTGCGAAAGTAGACCGCAACCGCAAGTTTCCAACCGAGCCCGTGGGCACCGCGAGTCTCTGACATAGCGGACTGGAACTGTATAGTGCGGCTGTTGCGTAGCGGCAGCCCCCTGCTTGGAGACAAACGATGTCCTCAACCTACATGGCGGCCCTGGCAAACGCCTTCCAGGAGCGCCTCACCCCCGGCATCCAGGACTTGCTGATCGAGAACGATCCGTTCTTCGAGAACATGATCGAGACCTCGATGGGTGTCACCCGTGACCCCATCAGCAAGGACTGGAAGATTTACTGGAACTACATGAGCTCGCTCGCGGGCGGCGCGATCTTCGTGACCGGCCCCGGCGACGCATCGACGGACTCCCTCGGCCTGCTGGAGAACACGGCGGGGGCCACTGTCCGAACGAACATCATCAACTCTCTGACCTCCTTCCCTGGGGCGCGGGACTCCGCGATCCCCACGGTCGGCAGGTACTCGGTCAAGCTGGCGCAGGTGCACGGCAACATCACGCTGCCGATGTCCATGCTTCAGATGAACGCGCTGGACGCCGCGCTGAACGATCAGCCTGCGGAGGTCATGCGCAAGCACATCGAGATGCTGGCGCACCTGAACGCCTGCACGTGGTACATGAACACGAGCGGCGGGCTGGCGCAGCTCAACACCGCCAGCACGTGCTCCGCGAGCGGGAGCCTCGTGACTGTCACGACCGCGAGCGGGAACCTCGTCGTGGACGGTCGAATCCGCCGACTCAAGCCCGGCATGTACGTGGATGTGTACTCGTCCGCGTTCGCCAAGGTCAACACGAACTCGTTTGTGCTGATTACAGGCGTCATCAACTACCAGAACGGCACGACCAGCATCGTCGTGTACGTGGACCACGCCACCGACCTGTCAACTCTCTCCACGAGCTCCAACTGGCAGCTCGCGTGGCTGGTGCCCAGGGGCGGCATCTCGACGAATGGGACCGGGTACTCGCGGATGCCCTGCGGCTATCAGGCCATGCTGATCGCGTCCGGCACACTGTACGGGACGAACTTCGGCGACCTGTCCATCACGAACGCGCCGGAGAAGGCGTCCATCGTGGCCGCTGTGTCAGCCGACCTGACCGAGAGCGTGCTGAATCAGTACCTCGACCAGTACAACGCGGCGCTGTCGGGCGCGGCTGACACCGCACTCACGTCAAGCGGGGTGCTGCTCAACCTGCTGGACAACCCGACCACGAACAACTGGAACGCCTACCAGCGGCAGGGCGAACCCCTGCGGCTGCGGCTGGGCTTCGCCAAGGGCACTTCGTACTCGTATGACGGCAAGGACTACACGATCTACACTTCGCCGTACATCACGAAGGGCCACTTCGTCCTGTTCAAGCGCGCGAACGGGAACATCCAGCGGGTCAGCCCGCCCGCGATGAGCGGCGTCGGCCTCTCGCCCGGACGGTCTCCCGCCGCGTTCTCGAACGTCCAGTGGATCGGGCCTATGTTCTTCGACTCGATCTGGATGCCGACGCTGAGCACGACCGGCTACGTTTCGACCGGCGCACAGGCCCCCTACCTGTTCATTACGCAGACGATTATGAACGACACTCGTGGCCTTCTGCTCACGGGCTGCACGGACAACAGCCTCGGTACTTGATAACAAGTACCTGGGTTTTGACAATTGGTGAAGACACACACGGCTTACTGCTTCGGGCGGCAGTAGCGAGGGTGAGGAGCTCCTGCGTGGGGCTCCTCCCCTCACCTGTTCCGCCCGCAAGCCATACGAGATCGGAGACTGAACATGGCTTCTTCACAGTACTGGCTTCGCGGTGCCTTCCGGTGGGCGTGGGACAACACTAACGCCCGGCTCGCATTGGGCTTCCGTCGGAGCGCATCCGAGGGGTGGACCGAGCAGCTCAGGATCGCCTCTCCAACGCTGGCGGTCAACTACCTCAGCGTCACGAACGCCATCGCTGGCAGCGGCGTCTCCATCGCGCCCGTTGGGGCGGACACCGACATCAACCTGACCATCGCCGCTAAGGGGGCCGGAACTCTGGCCCTCACAGGCGTGACCCTTAGCGACACTGCGCTGACGGGCACCACGCAGGCGTCCTTCACGGTCGATAGCGATAACGTCGCTGACGTGAAGACGAAGATCGCCACGAACACGAGCGCGGACGGGAACTACACCCTCACGCTCCAGCCCGCCACGGCTACGTGGACCGCCAATCGCACACTGAGCTTCCCTGACCCCACCGGAAGCGATTCGTTCGTGTATGCGGCCCTGGCTCAGACCCTCACGAACAAGACGATGACCACGCCGACGATCACCGTCCCCACCATCGCGGACTTCACGAGTGCCACCCACGACCACAGCAACGCGGCTGGGGGCGGCACTATTGCGGCGGTAGCAACATCCTCCGGCACGACCAGCAACACCTACGATGTGGACTCGGACAACACGACCGGCATCCTCCGGTTGCAGACGACCACGGGCGGCACCGCCCACACTGTCACCCTCACGAACACGACCACGACTGCGACTCGCACTGTCACCCTGCCGGACGCCACCGATACGCTCGTCGGGAAGGCGACGACCGACACCCTCACGAACAAGACGCTTACCGCGCCGGTCATCAACGCCTGCACGGTGACGGGGGCCGTGACGATCACCACCCCGACCGTCACCGGGACGTGGACAAACCTTGGGACCGTGACGACCACGGACATCAACGGCGGGTCCGTTGACGGGGCCATCATCGGCGCGGCGTCGGCGGCGGCTGGCACATTCACGACCCTCACGCTAGGCCACACCACGCCTATCCTGACCATCAATGCCGGGTCGAGCAACACGGGCTACGTCATCGTGAACGGCAAGACCACGGGCGCAATCAAGATTCTGCCCATCGACGCGGGCACGAACACCACGACCGTCTCGAATCAGGCAGGGACGATGACGATTACCCTGCCGAGTGCAACCTGCACACTCCCTGGATTGGGGCTGGCGAATACGTTCTCGGCGGCGCAGGCTGTGACCATTGACGACGCGACGACCAACGCGACCACGGACGTTCTCACCTTGTCCCACTCGACCACTGGAGATGCTGCGGCCAATATCGGCGCTGGCATCTCGATCAAGGTCGAGGACTCCGACGGCGTGACCGAGCAAACCACGCTCGAATCCATCGTGACTGACGTGGGGACCGCCGGAGCGACGGTAGACGCGGACGTGCTGTTGCAGTCCAGGGTGGCCGGGACAATGGCGACCGTGTTCCGCTTCGATGCGGACGAAGGCGGAGCGGGTGGGGCGAAGCTGCTTCAAGTCGGCGGCGACGCCAACGCGGTCAGCCTCGACATTCACCCCGCAACCACGGCCAGCGGCACCCTGCGGATCACAGCGGCCAACAGCGCCACGGATTCCGTCACCTTGATTACCAACGCTTCGCAGGCGGCTGCCCGCACGTACACGATCCCCGACGGCGGGGCCTCCGCTTCCTTCATGCTGACCCAAGGCGCTCAGACCATCGCTGGAGTCAACACCTTTACCGCCGACCCAGTTGTGTCAGGTCTCCTTGGATACGACACCACGTTCGTTATCACTGGCAAGAGCGGTGCCACCAGCAACGGTGGCGCGGTCACGATTGCCGGTGGAATCGCTGACGCGAATAACGCAGGCGGAGCGGCATCCGTCACCGGCGGGGCGGGCTTCGGCACGGGGACCGGCGGCGCGGCAACCCTCATCGGCGGGGCCACCGGCGCGGGCGCTACGGGCACTGGCGGTGGAATCACCGTCACCGGCGGGGCGGCTCTAAGCACCGTGGGCAGTGGCGGTGCCGTGACGGTTGCGGGCGGCGTCTCCAAGGGCGCGGCTGCGGTGACGGGCGGACTCATCAGCATCACATCGGGAGCGGCGGTCGGAGCCGGTAGCACGGCAGGTGCCGTGACAATCGACTCTGGCGCTGCGGGCTCTGGAACGGCTGGGGCCATGACCATCGGCGGCACGAACGCCGCGTCCGTGGCCATCGGTCACGCTTCCATCACGACTACCGTGACCGGCGACCTGTCCATCGCGGCTGGCGACAACATCTCGCTGGCGGCCGGAGACGGATACATCCAACTCAGCGGTGTCACCAACGGCTCCATCAAGATCAAGCCTATCGACGCCGGGACCGGAGCCACGACCCTCCAGAACTCAGCGGGCACACCGACGATCACCCTGCCCGCGACGACCTGTACGCTGCCCGGCCTCGGACTGGCAAATGCGTTCACGGCAGTTCAGACTGCGGCCAGCGATGACACGACCGATGGAGTGGTCAATATCCTGGCCCTGACTCACTCCTCAAGCGACAACAACGCGACTGCGGCGGACGGGGCCGGTATCTCGTTCCAGTTGGAGAACGCCACCGGGACCAGCACCGTCGAGGAGTGGGGCTCGATGGATGCGGTGTCCGTGACCATCACGAATGGGGTGGAGTATGGCGACTTCGTGCTTAGCCTGATGACCGGCGGTAATGTCACAGAGGCCGCGAGGTTGAACTCCACGGCTGGTGCGCTGACCGTCGGCAGGAACGCGACGGACGCCAACGGCTTCGATACCCTGCGGCTCTACGGCTTGACCTCCGACAGTGGCTACATGGACATCCAGGCCGTGGCGAATACCGGCAACACGGCCCTGACCATCAAGAACGCCGCGCAGGGGCAGGCCACCACCCTGACCATCCCGGACGGAGGGGCGGCGACGGCCAGCTTCGTGCTGACTGCGGGCGCGGCCACCATCGCCGGAGCCAAGACGTTCAGCACCATGCCGATCATCCCCACAGCGACCGTGGCGGCTGCGGGCGATGCCCAAGCGAACGCGGCTGCGATCACGACCGGCTTTACGCTGGTCTCCGATGCTGACGCGACTAAGGGCGTCAAGCTCCCCGCTGCAGCCGCAGGCTTGGTGTGCATCGTGAAGAACAACGCAAATGCTGTCTTGAAGGTGTGGCCGAACACTGACGATGCCATCAATGCGGTCGCGGCCAACGCGAACGGCGTGCTGGCGGCATTTACGGCGGCCACCTACGTCGCGTATGACGCGACCACCTGGTACACGATCCCGCTGCTCGGCAGCTAATAGCGGGCTGACAACTGAAAGGAGCGGCCCATGCCCGATGGACTGCCCGGAACGCTGAAGTACGACAGCAAGCGGCACCTGATTGTCGAAACGCCCTTGTCCCGCTGGCTCGCCACCGAGTTTCCGGGACGAGGGCTTTTCACCTATCGCCACCTCCAGCACAACTCGACGGTCATAGCCCGGTGGCTGTCGCGGGACCGGGGTGAGATCGACGAGATACTTGTGCTGGAAGGGAACGCGGAGTTCACGCGGGCGAACGCCGATTGGCTTCACTGGTTTATGGCCACGCCGCTTCCGGTCCAGCGGGATGAGATACGGGCGACCATCGGCATCCCGGAGCGCGAGATGGATGCCTCGAACGAGCTGTATACGCGGACGGTGGCCGACCGAGCGGCGGCCCTCCAGCGCAAGCGCGGCGGCTCGGAGGTGGCGAAGTCCCACCCGATGATCCAAGCCCTCCGCGAGACACCTGCCGCCCTGACACGAGGTTGACATGGCGACATCCTTCATCGAGCGAACGCGCACCAGCATCCGCGAGATCGCGGGCGAGCCGAGCATCCACGCGAAGTACACGGACGCCCGCCTGCTCACCTGGATCGAGCAGGCGTACTCCCACATCATCCTCGAAATCAACCGGAGGTCCGCGAACCCCATCGTCCTTCCATTCACGATCGCCCTGGACGCGGACCTGCTTCTGTACGTGCTGCCGCCCACCGTCCAGCGCATCATCGACCTGGAACTGCTGAACTCGGACGGGAACACCATCGGCTACACTATGCCGTCCAGCCGCTACAACCCAGGGGGGCCGGGTGTCACGCTCGAACACAACTGCATACGCTTCTGGAATGACCCCGTGGACGGCTACTCGCTTCGAGTCTGGTACGTGCCGTCCGGGTGCGTCCGCCTCCATACGGGGTCGATTGCGTCGGACGCAAGCATCGTGAACTCGACTACGCTGAACACCTGCACGGTTGTCCTTCCGGCCACTCCCACGACCGGAACATTGGACAACCGCCCGAACGCCTACATCGGAAGCGTCTTCCGAGTCTTGTCCGCAACCACCAAGGACTACGTTCAAGAGCGGATGATAACGGCCTACGACGTTACGACCCGCACCATCACGGTGTCGCCGTGCTTTGAGACGGCTCTACTGCCGGGGGCCACAGTCGTGTATGAGATAGCGCCCCCGGTCGAGCAGGCGGTAGACATCGCCGTGGCTACATACGTCGCTCGGACGCTATGCGCTCTCGAAGGCGAACGGGACCGCATGGCTACCCTGTCTTCGTTGTATCAGGAACAGATACGCGACCTGATAGACCAGAACAAGTGGATGAACGCGATGACGGAGGGGCTGAAGCGCGACAGCCGCTTCGCTCGCGGGAGGACGATCCCATCCGCCGCCCCCGGACTGAACTCAACCTCGCGGGCAGTGGTCGGAACATGACATGGCAGGCTTCTACACCACTCAACTGGCGAACTACGCGATGCAGATGCCTCGCGCGGGCACGGGCCGCTTGCTTGACCTCGGCCCCCGTCTTCGCCGCAACGCCTGGCTCGTCTCCCCGATAATCGGGGGTGGCGGGTCCGATTCCCTGTCCGCCCTGTTCGGGGCCTCTGCCGCCCAAACCGAAGGCGGGACAAGCGCCGCGAACGCGCCCGTCGTCCCGACCGTCCAGTGGCCGACCGTCGAGATGGAGCCCTTCAACTTCACGATCTCGCAGGCGTTCGACAATCAGACGGACGCGAACACCTACGGCGGCAGCACCTACAACTTCAACATCTCTCCCGCCGCACAGACCATCTTGAACGTGGGGCAGGCGGTGGCGGGCGGCGGGGCTGGGGCAACTCGGCTTCACCGCGTTCTTAGTAATACGCACTTGGACGCGACTGCCGCCCAGCCAGCACTAGGGGACATCATCCACGGCACGGCGACGCGCTGGGAGCGGCTGGCGAAGGGCACCGCCAATCAGGTGCTCACC
>Ga0180732_1000796_pt1 | contig 23107 bp, 25 predicted proteins | sample KR11_01MetaG_FD_148674 | JGI IMG/M metagenome (GOLD analysis project Ga0180732, IMG submission 148674) | Groundwater microbial communities from the Olkiluoto Island deep subsurface site, Finland - KR11_0.1 MetaG | ecosystem: Environmental > Aquatic > Deep subsurface > Groundwater | place... | reverse complement strand
CAATGCACGCACCGGATGCTTGGCGGGCGAAGTGCTGGCACTGGCGTGCGGCAGCAACTGCTGCAACAGTGGCAGTGCGAACGCTGCGGTCTTGCCGGTACCCGTCTGCGCGCCCGCCATCAGATCTTCGCCACTGAGCACGACCGGAATCGCCTGCGCCTGGATCGGCGTGGGCGTGGTGTATCCAGCTTCGGTGAGTGCTTTAAGTATCTCGGGCGCGAGCTTCAGGTCGGCAAAACTGACTGTATTCAATGTGTGGGTCTCTTGGGTCGTGGTCTAAAAAGTGGGGGCATTATACGCCCCCGAGGGTCACTTCCCGACCCACCGCTTCATATGCGCCGGAATGTCCTTGCAGCCAGCGCTGCTATCACCGTCCAAATCAGTAGTCTGGCACTCATGGCGATGACCGTCCGCTGCTCGAAAGCCCCGCCCGAGCTGATATGTATGCCAAATGCGGCAAAAGCGATAGCGATAGCGGCAAGCAGACCGATACTCAGCCACATCGCCCAACGCTTCTGCAGCCACAATCCGATGCCAGCTGCGATGTAAACGAAACCTGACAGAAAGTTGAACCGCAGCAACAGCGGCACATAGTTGCCGGCGGCGATCCGCGCCGCCTCGTCACCGAACAGCACCGTGCCGCCGCCCTTGAGCGTCATCAAACCGAACAGGACAGCCACTATCGCGAGCGCACTGTTTATCCAGCCTCGTGGTTGTTTCAGTGTAGTCATACTTATCTCACCTTTCTTGGAAATGGATACCGAACCCGGATGGCTCGATCGGATTTATTTGGTTTCTTCAACGAAGCGATACATCTCGTGGCAGGCGATGCAGTTATTCATGGCGACACTCAATTTTTCCACCACCAGATTGCTGTCTTTTGACTTGGCTGCCGTGGCGGCAATGTCATCAAATTTCTCCCGTGTATCAAAACCCAATGCTTTCATTTCGACGGGGAGTTTCCTGAACAAGGAGCCGGGAGTTTCTGCCTCGGCACTCATGCCGGAAGCTTTGGCAGACTTAACGACTGCGTCAAAATCCTTCACGGAAGCCGCAGACAATATTCCTTGCGCGCTCTGCAACCACACACGCATCTCCAGCAACAAGGCATTACGCTCATCTTTACTCAACATCACCGCCTGACGACCATCGTCCGATGGCTGAACATTGCCGACTGTGAATTTGTAGCCCAAAGCGGCAACGATAACGGACAGCACGACAACCAACATCCAACTCAATTTGCAATTCTTCATAATATCTTCACCCTATGTGATGGTTCATCAGTGGCTTATCTACTTACTTTCCTTGCCGTAGAAATGCTCAACGATCTTGCCCCGAAATGCCTGGTGACAATTCAGACAGGTGGTCTGCAGCTGTCCAAAAGTGGCGATTGTCTTTTGTCCATCCTTCTCGTGAGCCGCCTGCTCAAGCGCATGCGCGGCTTTATGCGTCTCACTATCAAACGCTTTGAAATTAGCCATTTCCAACCCCATGAATTTCATGATGCGCATCTTTTCAGAAACAGGAGGCTGGGGATGAATGGCGATCAGCGGAGCCGTCTTGGCGACCGATTCCCAATCTTCACGCGAGATACCATCGGTGATGACCTGCATGTTCCTACCCAGCTCCTTCATCACTTTTTGCAGTTCGAGTGGCTCTGTAGCTTGTGCATGAGGGACGGACAGTGCCAAGGCGGTCACGAATACGGCTAAGTTTGCTTGTTTCTTCATGGATTCTCCTTGTGGGGTTTGATGATCAACTGCGTGCTTTAACGCCATGTAAAAAGATCGGGAAAGCTTTTTCTGCCTGTTGCTTAAGTGCGTGTTTCCCGCCAAATATTGAAGACTGCATGACCAAGCCTTGAATCATGCCGATGTAGAGCACCGCCGCACTTTGACTATCCAGATCAGCCGATACCAAAGATTGTGATTTCGCCTCTTCCAACGCACCTGCGATCTTGGCCTCGTATCCAGAGATGATCCCCTCGATCAATTGGCGCAACTTTCCGCTCTTCTTGTGCAGCAATTCTGAAAACAACAACCGAGGGATCGCCGGATGTTTACTGATGAATGAAATGTGTGCAAAGAACATGCGCTCGATGGCGTTTAGCGGATCCGTTGCCTCTGCCGCCGCTTTATCCAATATTTTCATCAAGCGTTCGCGCACCCACACGATCACGGCGAACCAGATGTCATCCTTGGTCGAAAAATGCCGAAAGATCGCGCCCTGGGTAAGGTTCATGGCATCCGCCATATCCTGAGTAGTGACGCTGTTCACCCCCTTGTCGGCGGCCAGTTCAACAGCCACACGAATGATTTCACCTTGGCGATCTTCTGAGCTCATCCGTTTTTTTACTGTTTTCTGAATCACGACATCTCCCCTCTAAATAGATCGTTAAACCTGCTTGCCCTCGCCCGCTTCCTCGTAGGTGCGTCCGTCGCGGATGTGATAGATGCGCTTGAAGGTCGGGATGATCTTCTCGTCGTGCGTCACCACGATGATCGCGGTCTGGTACTGCTCCGCCATCTGGTTGAGGATGCGCACCACGTTGAGCGCGCGTTCGCTGTCCAGCGGCGCGGTTGGCTCATCCGCGAGGATGACCGGCGGATGGTTGGCCAGTGCGCGCGCGATGGAGACGCGCTGCTGCTCGCCGCCCGACAGATGCGAGACGGCGGCCCGTGCGCGGTGGCCCACGTCCAGCGCCTGCAGCAGTTCCAGCGCACGCTTGCGCGCATCCGTATCCGCCATGCCGGCCAGCATGGGCAGGATGGCGACGTTGTCGGTAACATCGAGGAAGGGGATCAGGTACGGTGCCTGGAACACGAAGCCGATGCGGTCGCGACGCAGTTCGCGCAGATCGTCGATCAGCCACTTCCCGTCGAAGATGGTCTGCCCGCCCAGCGTCATGCGTCCGGCGGTGGGCTCGATCACCGCGCCCAGACACTTGAGCAGCGTGCTCTTGCCGGAGCCGCTGGGGCCGACCAGCCCCACCACCTCGCCCGGCCAGATGGTCATGTCCACACCCTTGAGCGCGTCCACGGCGGTCTCACCCTCGCCGTAGCGTTTCTTCAAATTTTCGATATGGATAGCGGGTTCGCTCATATGGCTATCCTCCAATCGCCGTGGCCGGGTCGATGCTCAAAGCGGCGCGAATGGCGAAGACGCTGGCGACGGCACACATCAGCATGACTAGGATGAAACCGGTCACCGCGTCGCCCGGCAGCAGCAACACGAACTTAGGGAACAGCGGCGCCCACAGCGTGGCAGACAGCTTGCCCACCATGAAGCCGATCAGCCCAAGGCCCAGCGCCTGCTGCAGGATCATGCCGCTGATGGTGAGGTTGGTCGCGCCGATCAGTTTCAGCACCGCGATCTCGCGCACCTTGTTCAGCGTCATGGTGTAGATGATGAAGGCGACGATGGCCGCACTGACCACGGCGAGGATCACCAGGAACATGAAGATCTGTTTGGACGAGGTGGCGATCAGGCGTGCCACCAGGATCTCGTCCATCTGCGGCTTGGTATAGGCCTGCAGATGTTTCCAGCGTTCGATCTGCGCGGCCACCGCCGCTTCCTCGCCCAGTGCGGTGCGCACCAGCACCGCGTTCACCAGATGGCTGGAGGTCTGGCTGGCCTGCACCGCCTCCAGCACGCCGGGACGATTGAAGGCGGGATTGGCGGCGGTGCGCGCACGCTCGTTGAGCAGCGCATCGTTGTCTTTCAGAAACTGCGCTTCCTGCGCATCCTTCAGCGGGATGAAGATCATCGGGTCGCCACTGGACGAGACCATGCGCTGCGTCAGGCCGACCACCGTGTATTCGTGGCGGCGGATGTTGACCCGGTCGCCCAGCGCCAGACCGCTCTTGATGTCCGCCACCGCCTCGTAATGCGAGCGGGTGACCGGACGGCCCGCCACCAGATAGCCCGGCGCGCCCGGCTTGCCGGTTTCAAAACCGACCACCATCACACGGATATCCTTGCCGGCATGGTTCATCTGCATGGTCAGGTAAGTCACGTTGCCGGCCTCGCGTATGCCCGGCAGCCCCAGCAGATCGCGCGCCACATCATCGCGCACGCTGGACGGCTCGGCATAAGGCCCCAGCGTGTCCTGCTGCACCACCCACAGGTCGGCACCCGCGTTCTCGATCAGCACGCGCGCATCGTCCACCATGCCGCGATACACCCCGGCCATGGTCAGCGTCACGCCGATCAGCAGACCAAGACCCACGCCGGTGAAGACGAACTTCCCCCAGCCGTGCAGGATGTCGCGACTCGCCAGATTGATCACGGATCAGCCCCGCACCAGCGCAGCGACCACCTTCACCGGCAGGCCCGCGCGCAGGGATTGCTGACTGTGCACGATCACTGTCTCACCGTCATCCAGCCCCTCCAGGATCTGGCTGCGGCCATCGAGGGTGGCGAAGCCGATCCGCACCGGCTTGAAGCGCACTTCACCGTCTTGCAGGACCCACACGCCGGTCTGGCCGCTCACCGTTTTCACGGCGGCGCTCGGGATGCTACGCACCTGTTTCATGACCGGCAGCGCGATGGTGACTTCCGCAAATTCGCCAAGGCTGGCATCCGGCATATCGAGCGTGACGTTGACGATGCGCTCCTCGGTCACCGCGTCACTCACCCGGTCCACGCGCGCGACTTTGCCTGCGACCGGCGCATGCGGGCGGGAACGCAACACGATCTGCGCCGCCTGCCCGGCATGCACCTGTCCGGCTTGTTGTTGCGCGATGCGCGTCTCGACCCACAATTGGGACGTATCGACCACCTGCAACGCGAGCTGCCCACCGGCTACGGTGCTACCCGGCTCGATGCGGCGCAAGGTGACGATACCGTCTATCGGGCTGATCAACTGCATCTGCGCACGCGTCTTGCCGATGCCGCGCAGTTCGGCTTGCGCCCGTGCATTTTCATCGCGGGCAGAGGCCAGATTGGCGACGGCCGCGACAGCCGCAGCCTGTGCCGCGTTCTGTTCGTGCAGCTTGGCATCGAACATTTCTTTGCTGACGAAGCCGCCGCTGCGCAACTCCTGATAACGCACCATGGTGGCCTCGACGGTCTTGAGCCGGCTCCGTGCCTCGCTCAATTGCGCTTCCGCCGCGCGGATCGCGTTGATCGACTTGTCGACCATGCGCCGCGCACCCGCCTGCTTGTCGTCCAGATCGACCGGGTCCATCTCGGCCAGCACCTGTCCGGCCTTGACCGTATCGCCCTGATCGACGCGCACGTTCTTCACCCTGCCGGTCATGGTCGGTGCCAGATCGTGGTGGTGCCGCGCCTGCACCGTGCCCACACCGAACACACTGCTCGTCAAGTCGCCAGTCTGCACCTGCTCGACCGTGACCTTGACCGACGCCAGCGGTCCCTGCGTCATGATGACCCACACGAACAGCGCCAGCACAGCGCCACCCACCACCAGAAGTTTGATCTTTTGCCCGGACATGTCAGCCACCAATTAAGTAATTGGTTACTATCTTAATTGGGTATGGCAGATGACGCAACCTTACTTGATTCAGGTGTTTACGATGATCAGCCCGGCTGTCCGTCTGCGCGCGGACGCCAGTAGGCTGGCAGGTAGCGCCACACCCACGGGCCGAAGCAGGCCAGCCACAACAAGGTGGCGGCGAGATAGAGCCAGCCGGATTGCGCCGGCAGCAGATCGGCCGCGATGCGCAGCAGCGCGGTGAGCTGGATGCCGGCGAACATCAGTTGGACCGGCGTGTCGATGGCGAACGGCAGGCCGGAGTGACCCAGCGTGACGCGTGTACCCATGCCTATCATCAGCGTGGCATAGCAACCTATGGTCAGCGCGTGCAGCGGTGCCAGCCCGAGGATGAAGCCGGTGCCGTCGTGCGTGAGCAGCCACAGGCTTTGCACTGCGTACAGCAGCATGGCGATGCCCAGCCAGACGAAGCCCACATGCAGCACGGCCAGCAGCGGATTCTTGAAACTGCGACGGAAGCCCCATAACCAGCTCAACTTGAGTGCGGCGAACGCCAGCGGCAGGTCGGCCAGCCACAACCATGCAGGCAGACTGAAGAACTCCAGCAGGCCGTGCACGAGACTGGCCGCCAGCATGGTCCACCACGGCCAGAACGGGCGCGGCACTTCCTTTTGCTGCAACGCGCTGGAGGTGAAGAACGGGATCATGCGGTGCGCCACGGTGGCGAACACCGGCAGCACGAAACCCCACAGTCCGGCGCGCAGCGCGAGCTGCAGCGCTTCGTGCCTGCCGGTCACTTGCCAATAAAGGAAGACCGCCAGCGCCAGCCAGCCGATGCTGAATGCAGCGAGCAGCACGCTGGTATGGCGCTTGTCGCTGGGCCGTGTGTCGCGCAATACGCGCCACAGTGCGTACAGTCCACCGCCCCAGCCGACCAGCATGGATGCGCTCGCCAATATCAGCAGCACAGGCGCCAAGAACAGCCCGGCATAGAACAGCGACACACCGGCGAACATGAAGACGAAGGCCGGCACGTAACGCTGCACCGGGATCTCGTTCCCAGCCATCCAGCGCGGGAATGTGGTCATCAGGAAACCGAAGAAGAAGAACGGCAACATGCCGAACAGCAACAGCCAGATATGGGCGGCGGTCGGGAACAGCGGCCAGCTCACGCTGTATTGCGGCAACAGATAACGGGTGCCCAGTTCGAACAGCCACCATGACATGGCGAGCAGGGTCTGCACGGCTCCGCCGAAGAACATGACACGATGGGGTGCAGCGATGAAACTTTTCAACATGATTACCTTCCAGTGGTTCAGTACGTAAAGCGAAGTTCGGCGCTCAAGGTGCGGCGCGGCAACAGGAAATAGGCATAGGCCTTGCGGTCGAACAGATTATTGATGACCAGACTGGCGCGGAGTTGTTTCGAGAGCGCGTAACCGGCACCGACATCGACCAGGGTATGCCCGTCATAACTACCCGGTACGCCCTCGACCACATCCGTATTCTGCGCCGTCCAGTAAACATGGCTGACATGCCGCACTTCCAGTCGTCCGTCCCATGCACCTTGCTGCGCCTTCAGCATGAGACCGGCGATGCGCTCCGGCACATCGGTGAGACGTTTGCCGACACTGGCCGGGTCGGCCGTGTTCTCCAGCATGCGGGTATCGATGCGCGCATAGTTCGCGCCCAGGGTGAGCCAGTTCGCCAGCCGTTTCTCCAGCGCGAGCTCGACCCCGTTCACCCGCGCCCGTCCGGCATTGATGCGCAGCGACTGCGTGGTGGACAACTGCTGCAGATAGATCAGGTCGCGCAACTCGGTCGAATACAGCGTCGCACTCAGCTTGCTCTCCGCTTGTGGTCGCCAGTCCCCGCCGACTTCCCAAGTCGTGCCCTGCTCCGGCTGCAAGTCCGGATCGCCGGAGGTGGTGCGGCCACGGCTGGTAGAAGTGGTGTACAGATCCTGATGGGTGGGTGCGCGGAAGGAACGGCCATACGAAGTGCGCAGCGTCAGCGCCGTATCGGGGCGATAGACGGCCGACAGTTTGGGACTGAAGGCGTCCACCGTGCGTTCCGCGTAGACGTTGCTCACCGGCGTCGTGCCGTTGCTGAAATTGTCGCCGCGCGTGCGCCATGTGTCCCAGCGCCCGCCGAGATAGAGCGTGAGCTTGTCCGTCGCGCCGTACTCGTCCTGCGCATAGAGCGACCAGGTGGTGGACCGGCCGTGATAACCGCCGTTCACGGCGGTGACCGAGGAAGGGTCGCGCCATGCGGAGAGCGCGAGCAGATTCTGGTCCACCGCATCCTGATGCAGCGCCACGCCGCTCACCATGAAATGGCGTTCGCCCAGCGGGAAGCTGAGTTGCACATTGGCATCCAGCGCATGGTTGGGCGTGTCGGCGAGCGTACCGCTGCCGCTGTCCCAAGTGGCGGTCGGGCTGGCCAGGGCATAGCGGTATTCGCGCACCATGCTCGCCAGTTCGGCTTTCAACAGCATATCGTCGCCCAGCGTGCCGTCGTAGCCGAGCCGATACTGCGTGCTGGCCTCGTGCAGCGGCTGGAAAGAGAACAGGGTGAAATCATAAGCGCTCAGCGCGACGCGCTCTCCATTGATATCCAGTGTGCCGCTGCTGACCGTATCGCCCGCCGCATCGCGCAGGTAGGAATTGAACATCGTCTGGTGCTGATCGGTCTGCTGGTGGCTGATGGCGGTGTACAGCGTCGAGCGCGCATCCAGTTCGTGGAACAGTTTGGCCGTGGCGTTCAGTGTGCGCCACGGCGTCCTGCCGAGGTCGCCCACCAGATAAGCCGGCGTGCCGTCACGCGTGGTGATCGCCTGTGCACCGCTGACCGGGATACCCGGCGTGCAGGGAGCAGGCGGCGGCGGGCACGAGGGCGACTTCACCACGAACTCGTTCACATAACTGGCGCGCTCCTGATAGCCCAGACCGGCGACGATGCCCCAGCTTTCGTCCAGCCTGTTGCGCAGATACAGACTCGCATCCGTGCCCTGCGCATCGCCCCAACCCTGACGGATGCGCACACTGCGTTCCTCGCGGTCCGGACGCTTGCTGATGATGTTGATCACGCCACCGATGGCATTGCTGCCATACAGGGCCGAGTAGGCGCCGGGCACCACCTCGATGCGTTCGACGTCCTCGACGAAAGGCACACGCCAGTTCACCTTGCCCGAGCCGGCATCCTGCAACGGCTGCCCGTCCAGCAGCACCAGCGTCCTCGACTGGTCGATGCCGCGCAGCGACATGCTGCTCGTGCCCTGTGTGCCCTGCGACTGCCCGAGCGCCCCGCCGCGCAGGTACAGGCTGGGCACCTGTTCCAGCGCATCGCCCAGGCGCGTCACATCACGGTCGGCGATGTCATCCGCCACCACCACAGTCACCGCCGCCGGCACGCGCTCCGCCGCGCTGCTACTGCGGGTCGCCGTCACTACCAGTTCGGGCAACAACTGTGTCTCCTGCGCCAGCACCGGTGTGCAGCACACAACTGGCAACATGCTGCAAAAGGCGATTCGTATTCGGGGGATGCACATGGCGGTCTGTCTCATAAAAAAGGGCGGGTATCCCCCGCCCTTCTGGTTGTTTAAGGGCGGCTCAGTAGACGTCTTCCTGCGTGTTCCAGATATTGAACTTGCCGGTCGGTGTGATCAGACGCGGGTCGGTGATGACTGTCTTCACCTTGCGCGTCTTGTCATCCATCACCACGATGGCCGACTGCTCATCCTTGCCTGCCCACAGCGAGAACCACACTTCGTCCCCGGCCTCGTTGTACTCGGCATGCACCACCCGCTTCACCAACTTGCTCTCCGGCAGACCGGAAAGCTTGACCAGATTGAGCACCTCGGGGGCTTTGTTCAGATTGGCGATGTCGTAGATGGAGACCGACTCGGACAATTCCTTGTCCGGATTCAGCGGCGCATCCGCCCACAGGTTCTTCGACTTGGGATGCGTCTTCACGAACAGCGAACCGGCACCGTGGTTCTTCAGCTCCTGCACCACTTTCCATGCATATTTCTTGTGCTTCACCGGATCGGTGCCGATCAGCGTGATGACATCCGACCCCAGATGCGAGGTCGCCCACACCGGACCGTACTTGGCATGCACGAAGTTCGCCCCGCGCCCCGGATGCGGCTTGGGTGAGGTCTCCACCAGCGCAGCCAACTTGCCCAGCTTGGTATCTACCACCGCCACTTTGTTGGACGCGTTAGCCGCCACCAGGAAATATCGCTTGGTCGAATCCCAGCCACCGTCATGCAGGAACTTGGCCGACTCGATGGTGGTGGTCTTCAGGTTCTTGATGTCGGAATAATCCACCAGCTGGATCATGCCGGTCTCTTTCAGGTTGATCACCCACTCCGGCTTGTGCGGCGAAGCCACGATGGACGCGACGCGCGGCTCCGGGTGGTATTCACCGTCGACGGTCATACCGCGCGAGGATACGATCTTCAGCGGCTTGAGCGTATCGCCCTCGGTGATCACGTATTGCGGCGGCCAGTAGGAACCGGCGACGGCATACTTGTCCTCGAACCCTTTGAATTTGGATGTCTCGACAGAACGCGCTTCGATACCTACCTTTAGCGTTGCCACCACGGTCGGCTGCTTGTACCACATGTCAATCAGGTCCAGTTTTCCGTCACGGCCGATCACATACACATAACGACCCGAGGCGGAGACGCGCGAGATATGCACGGCGTAACCGGTCTTGACGATACCCCAGATCTTCTTGGTGTCGCCGTCGATGAGCGCGACCTCGCCCGCATCACGCAAGGTCACCGAGAACACGTTCTTCAGGTTGATCTTGTTCATCTGCTTCTTCGGGCGGTCCTGCGGTTTGACCACCAGCTTCCAGCTCTCGGTCATCTCCTTCATGCCCCACTCCGGCGGGATAGGCGGCTCCTGTTGCAGATAGCGCGCCATCAGGTCCACTTCCTTCTCGTTGAAGTCACCCGAAGTCAGGAAGTTCGGCATGCCGCCGGGCGAACCGTAACCGATGAAGGCCTTGAGATATTCGGTGCCCTGATTCAGCGTCGTCTCCGGCGTCAATGCCTTGCCGGTCGCGCCCTTGCGCAACACGCCGTGGCATCCCGCGCAGCGCTCGAAATAGAGCTGGCGCGCTTGGTCGAACTCGGCCACGGTCATCGGCGGGGCCGAGGTGTCCGCATTCTTGTGCATGAGCGCCGAACCGACCGGCGAAGTGCCGGTATGGTGCGCGGCGTCTTCCGCCGCGACGCGCGGTGCGGCCTGTGCCAGGAACGGCAGTGCGGTCAGCACCGCCAGTACCGCGAGTGTTTTGCCTGTATACGTTCTCATCATCATCTCCCGAAGTTGAACCGGTATGCATTGTCCGCGCCCGCTTCCCGCACCACGTGCGGGAAGCGGGCGCGACTGTTTAAGTTTCCGATGTCGCAGGAACCAAAGTGCGCTTCTCGCCGCGACCTATGGTCATCAGGTCCCACACCAGCAACACGAAACCTACTGTGAACATCACGCCGAACAGCTCACGCCACCACATACCCTGCGTGAACCAAGGATGCGCCTGCGCGGCGAAGTAGCCTATCCAGCTGGAGCCTTCGATGGCGCGTTCGATCTGCGACTGCACATAACCGGACACCAGCATGGAGATGGTCATACCCACCATGCCGAGGTTGAGCAGGCCAAGTGCCCACTTCCATTTCCAGCCGTTGCCCGGCAGGTCACCCGACATCCACACGTCGCCGCGCCACTTTTGCACCGCGAGGTAGAACATGGCGATGATGATGGTGGCGTAGGCACCGAAGAAAGCCAGGTGACCGTGCGAAGCCGACCATTGCGTGCCGTGGGTGTACAGGTTGATCTGCGGCAGGGTGTGCATGAAGCCCCACACACCCGCACCGAAGAAGTTGCCGAAGGCGTGCGCGATCAGCCAGGCCATAGTCGGATGGTTGGAGTTCTTGGCATGGCGTGCGCCCGCGTCGAACACCGCATGCACCACCATCGCCACCAGCGGGATCGGTTCCAGCGCGGAGAAGAAGCCGCCGATGGAGAACCAGTATTCCGGCGTGCCGATCCAGAAGTAGTGGTGACCGAGACCGAGGATGCCGGAGCCGAACATCAGCGCCACCTCGATGTACAACCAGGTCTCCACGATCTTCCGGCGTACACCCAGCACCTTCATCAGACCGTAAGCCATGATGCAGGCGACCATCACTTCCCAGGTCGCTTCCACCCACAGATGGATCACCCACCACCACCAGTATTGGTCGATGGAGATGTTGGTGGTGTAGAACATACCGGCCAGATAGATACCGAACAGCGCCAGCATATCCAGCACCAGCACACCGGCGATACCGGTGTAGCGGCCTTTGGCGAAGGTGGCGGCGACGTTGTAGAACACCACCAGTACGCTGACCACGATGCCGATGTCGGCCCAGCGCGGCGCCTCGATGTATTCGCGGCCTTCGTTGATCAGCCACAGTGAGGATTCCTTGCCCGGCCCGACCTGCACCAGCAGATAGACCAGCACCACCACGGTGACCGCTGCAGTCAGCACCCAGAAGATCAGGTTGCCGAGCTTGAGCCCGACGATCTCATGCTGCGATTCCTCTTCCAGCAGCCAGTACACCGAGCCGAGGAAGCCGTACAGCATCCATACCACCAGTGCGTTGATATGCACCATGCGATTGACGCTGAAATCGAGCACGCCGTACAGAAAGTCCGGCATCAGATATTGCAGTCCGGCCATCAGGCCGAACAGCACCTGCGCGCCGAACAGGGTGATTGCGACGGTGAAATACTTCACCGCCAGTTTTTGCCCACCGTTCAGGTTGGCGCTGTCGCATATTCCTGGCGTAGCCATGATCAATTCTCCTGTTCGATGGATTTGAAGTTATAGGGGAAGCCGTTGGTGTCGATGCTGGACATCCATTTCAGGAAGGCCACCACACCGCGTGCTTCCTCGTCGGTGATGCCAAGCTTCGGCATGCGACGCCCCATGCTGTTATGCAGCTTGTCGGAAGGGTCCTTGATGAACTCGACCATCTGCACCTCGCGGATCTCTGAGGTACCCCAGTACTGGTCCAGCCATGACTTGGTCAGGTCGGGCGCGTAGTAGGCGCCGTTGCCGAGCAGGGTGTGGCAGTTCATGCAGTTCTTGGCCTGCGTGGTCAGTTTGCCCAGCTTGACCAGCGCCTCGGCTTCCTCTTCGTTCAGCTCCTTGCCGAACAGCGGTTCCTTGACGCCGATCACCGGCACCTGCACACGGCGCTGCTCGTCGAACTTGTATTCGATGCGATGATTGATCACCGAATACGCCGGTACACGCGTCGTGCCCACACTTATCTGAGATATCGTGTCCATCGTCAGCAGCATGAGCACGACGAACGAACCGCCCGTCACCCATATCGCCGTCTTGCGCCAGAACGATTCCGACGCCCACCATTGATTCGTCGCCATTTATGCCTCCTTAGTCATTGATTCAGGGATCACTTCCGTTACAGCATCTTTCTCCGCGCCCTCCGCATGCGTCCCCACACACAGATGCCAGATGCCGTGCGGTGCCAGCAGATAGCCCAGCAGCATGCACGCCACCACCGTCGTCCACAGCGGGTGCGACAGCAGGTTGGCGGCTTGCGCCAGGAACAGCGTGGAGACGAGCAGACCGGCATAGGACAGATAGGCCAGCGGCATCAGCACCGGCATGGCGCGGATGCGTGCGTAGGCGAACAGCAGCGCGTACAGCGCGCCGAGCAGGATGACCATAGCCGAGGAAAAGAAGATGGTGAAGAAATCGGCAAGACCGGCCGGCTCAATCATGTTGCCCCCTTGTGCGGCGGATCGGACGACCCACCTCTGCATCATTCAATGATTCACTGCGCGTCAATGTATTCCTGTTTTTTTAATTATGCAAGCGTTATGAATGTATTAATATTAGGCGTCACCGATAGCGGCCGCCCGCCTATAATCGGCCCGACCAACAAGGAGTGAACCGGCATGCAACTCAACCTTTCCACCGACATCGCGCTGCGCACCCTGATCTATCTGGGTCAGAAGGGCGGGCCCGCCACCATCTCCGAAGTGTCCGCCGCCTTCGGCATCGCCAAGACCCATTTGATGAAGGTGGCGATGACGCTGGTCGCGCAGGGTCTGGTGACCAGCGAGCGCGGCCGCAACGGCGGCATCCGCCTCGCGCGCGACGCCGCCAAGATACGCATCGGCGATGTGGTGCAGACCATGGAACCGAGCATGGCGCTGGTGTATTGCATGCGGCCGGACGCGACCGAAGCGGATTGCCCGCTGTTGCCCGGCTGCAAACTGAAGAAGACCTTCGGCAAGGCGCAAAAGGCGTTCCTGGCCTCGCTCAACGAAAGCACCCTGAGCGATCTGCTGCCAAGTAAACCGATCAAGGTGAAACCATGAACATCCCCGCCTTGCTGAGATCGTTCGCCCCGCACCGCTCCCCCGCCCCATTCGCCGAGCGCCTGCGCAGCGGCTTTGCCGGCGGCCTGGGCATCTTCCTGCTGGCCTGGGCGCTGCACCTGTTGCCGCAGCCGGATCTTCCCCTGTTGCTATTGGGCTCGATGGCCGCGTCGGCGGTGTTGCTGTACGCGGTCCCGCACAGTCCGCTGGCGCAGCCGTGGAACCTGATCGGCGGCCACCTGGTCTCGGCACTGGCCGGCTGGATCACCATCAGCTTCGTGCATGACCCGCTGACAGCGGCCGGTATCGCGGTGGGCAGCGCAATCTTTCTCATGTATCTGCTGGATTGCCTGCATCCGCCCGGCGCGGCCACCGCGCTGACGCTGGTGCTGGGCGCGACGCAGTTCCTGCAGATGGGCGCGGGCTGGACGTTGACCATCGTGGGCGCCAATGCCTTCATCTCGCTGCTGCTGGCGTTGACCATCAACAACGCCCTGCCGCGCCGTCACTATCCGCAGGCCCCTGCAGCACCCGCCCCACACCCACCGGCGATGCGCGTGCTGCCCGAACAGCAGGACATCGAACGCGCGCTGGCGGAAGAAGACAGCCTGCTCGACATCAGCACCGACGACCTGCTAGCCCTGTATGGCCGCGCCCAGCGCCATGCCCAAGCGCGCTTCGAATCCGCAGCACGCTGACCCGCCATGTCGTTGCTGAAGATCATCCATCTGACCGCGGTGGTCGCCAGCTTCGTGCTGTTCTTCCTGCGCGGCGTGTGGCTGTTGCGCGGCTCGCCCGTCATGCAGCAGCGCTGGGTGAAGATCACCCCGCACAGCGTGGATACCGTCCTGCTCGTCAGCGCCATCGCGCTCGCCTGGCAACTCGGCGTCACACCGTTCAATTCCCCTTGGCTGACTGCAAAGATCGTCGCGCTGCTGGTGTATATAGCGTTAGGCATGCTGGCGTTCCGCTTCGCGCGCACGACTGCGCAGCGTCTCACCGCATGGTTGGGTGCGTTGCTCGTGTTCGGCTACATCGTGGCCGCCGCGATCACGCACGATCCGCTACTTACACTGTAAAGTCCTAACCATGAACGACCCATTCAACACCCCGGCCGCACCCAGCTTCGACGATCCGCTGGAGATGCTACAAGCCTGTCACGGCCGCATCACGGCACAGTGCGACACCCTGCAGCGACTGGTTGCGCACTTGCAGATGCAGGGCAACGACGAACAAGCCGGACAGGCGGCGCGCGCCATCCTGCGTTACTTCGATACCGCCGGTCAGTACCACCATCAGGATGAAGAGCAGGACCTGTTCCCCGCGCTGCTCGCCAGCGGCGACAGCGAAGCTGCGGCCTATGTGGCGAAATTGCTTGAAGAGCACAAGGTGATGGACGCCGCCTGGCAAGCCTTGCGCCCTTTACTGGTCGCCATAGCGGAAGACAGTGCCAACACGCTGGATGCAGACGTCGTCGCACATTTCATCGACAGCTACGCGCGACACATCGCATTCGAGAACAGCCAGTTGCTGCCGCTGGCGACGACCTTGCTGGATACGCAGCAACTGCAGCTGCTTGGCCGCTGCATGGCCGAGCGGCGCGGGGTGGCGGATTGAAGCAGGCGGCAGTGATCGGGGCCGGCCCGGCCGGCTTGATGGCCGCCGAAGTGCTGTCGCAACGCGGGATACAGGTCAATGTCTACGACGCCATGCCCAGCGCGGCGCGCAAATTCCTGATGGCGGGCAAAGGCGGCATGAACATCACCCATGCCGAACCGTTCGAGGATTTTCTGACGCGCTACGGCGCACGCTGCGAACAGATCGCACCGCTGCTGCGAGCCTTTCCGCCGCAGGCGCTGCGCGACTGGATACACGCTCTCGGTGTCGAGACCTTCGTCGGCACTTCCGGCCGCGTGTTCCCCAAAGAGATGAAAGCCGCACCGCTGCTGCGTGCCTGGTTGCACCGGCTGCGCGAACACGGCGTGCGCTTCCATATGCGCCATCGCTGGCTGGGGTGGGATGCAGCGGGCGCGCTGCGTTTCGCCACCGTGGACGGCGAACACAGCCTCGCGGCCGATGCCGTGGTGCTGGCACTGGGCGGTGCAAGCTGGCCGCAGCTCGGCTCGGACGGCGCATGGACTGCGCTACTCGAACAACGCGACATCGCCATCGCCCCGCTGCGCCCGAGCAACTGCGGCTTCGAGATCGCATGGACTCCGCACTTCCGTGATCGCCATGCGGGCGAGCCGCTGAAATCGGTGGTCGCAGAATTCGGTGCGATACGAAAACAGGGCGAATGCATGATCGATGCGCACGGCATCGAAGGCGGATTGATCTACGCGCTGTCGGCCGCGCTGCGCGACGAGATTGAAGCCAACGGCCATGCCACGCTGCATCTCGACCTGCTGCCGGACTGGACGCCGGAGCGCATAGAGAAAGAAGTAGCGCATCCGCGCGGTTCGCGTTCGCTCTCCAGCCATCTGCAAAGCCGCCTCGGATTGAAAGGCGCGAAGGCCAATCTGCTGCGCGAAGTGTTGAATGCCGAACAGATGCAGGATACGAAACTGCTGAGCCAGACCATCAAGAGATTGCCGCTGCGTTTGCTTGCAGCGCGCCCTTTGCGTGAAGCCATCAGCACGGCGGGTGGCGTGATGTTTGAAGAACTGGATACAGCGCTGATGCTGCGCAAGCTGCCCGGCGTGTTCGTCGCCGGCGAGATGCTGGACTGGGAAGCACCCACCGGCGGCTACCTGCTGTCAGCTTGTTTCGCCAGCGGCCATGCCGCAGGGAACGGCGTGGCGCAATGGCTGCAACATCCCCAATCCGCGCAGGGTCTGTGAGCGTTCCCGCGCTTTTCCTGCGCTACAATGCGCGCCATCTTTTCCCCCAACTGCAAGGATAAAAACATGAAGCAATACAGCAAACGCATCGCACTGTTCCACTGGATCATCTTCGCACTGGTGTGCATCGCTTTCTATCTGGGCCATGAGGTGCATGAATCGCAGAACGGGGCCGAGAAACTGTCCATGTACCCGGTACATTTCCTGATCGGCGATCTGGTTCTGCTGCTCACCCTGATCCGCCTCTACTTCCGCAAGAAGGACGGCGAACCCGCCCCGGCCAACGCCAACCCGCTGCTGAACAAGGTCGCCGCCGCCACCCACAAGCTACTCAACCTGTCGGTGATCGCCGTGGTCGTCTCCGGCATCACCACCGCCGCCACCTCGGGCGTGATCGAAGCGCTGAAGACCGGCAACGCCGAACTGATCCCCGATTTCAAAACGGTGGCCGCCAAGGAATTCCACGAGATGTTCATCGCCGTCATGCTGCTGCTGATCGCCTTCCACGTCGCGGCCGCGCTGTATCACCAGTTCATCGTCAAGGACAACCTGCTGCGCCGCATCATGGTGAGACGATTCGAAGACTGAGCGGACACAAGCCTCCCAGCAAGACAAAGCCCGGCATGCCGGGCTTTTTTGTTTCCAGTCACTGCGCTGACCTTACGGTTGCAGCGGATTGATACGCGGATGCGTCTCCTCCCCGAACAGCCAGAGCCAACCTCCCGACAGGAACATGGAGATCGCCACGAACCAGAACGCCGCCTCCACCGAACCGCTGAAGTGAGCGGCGATGCCCAGCCCGAGAGCGCCGATGCCGTAACCCAGATCGCGCCAGAAACGGTAGATACCGATGGCCGAGCCGCGCCAGTCGGGATGAGAGATGTCCGCGATGGCGGCCGACAGGTTGGGATACAGGAGCGCCATGCCGATACCGGAGACGGCGGCGGAGAACGACCACCACACCATGCCTTCGCCGAACAGCATCAGCGCCACGCCCGCACCGCATATCCACATGCCGAGGACATTGGGCATATGACGGCCGATGTGGTCGGACAGTTTGCCGGTGAAGAATTGCGAACCGCCCCAGACGAAGCCGTACACGCCGACGATCCAGCCGATGTCGGGCAGGCTGATGCCGCGCTGGTAGAGGAACACCGGATAGAACACCCACACCAGCGCATCGACGAACTTTTCCACCAGCCCGGCCTGGCTGATGGCAGCGAGGCGCTTGTCGCGCCATGACACCAGCGTGAACACTTCCCACGTCGTCGGCTGTGCGCTGATGTTGGTCGGGTAACGTGCCAGCGGGCCGCTACTCAAACCGGCCTCATGCTTCGCCCAGGGCAGCGTGTCCTTGACCCACAACAGGGTGAGCAGGAGGGCGAGCAGGATGGTGGTCATACCGAACAGCAGCAGACCACTGCGCGGACCCAGCATGGTCGCCAGATACGCGGTGATGATGCCCGCCAGCGCAAGGCCGACATAGCCGGAGAACTCATTGAGGCCGATGGTCAGGCCGCGCTGGTCGGCGCGGGTGATGTCGAGTTTGGAAGTCTGCGTCATCGACCAGGTCAAGCCCTGGTTGATGCCGAGCAACACGGTGGCGGCGACGATCCAGCTCCACGATGGCGCGAAATACACCATCAAGGGAATCGGCAGTGCTGCCGCCCATCCCAGCAGCAACACCTTCTTGCGGCCGATGCGCTCGGACAGGCGACCTGCCACGAAATTGAGCGTGCCCTTGACCAGCCCGAACGCCACCACGAAAGCGGTGAGTAGCATGAAGGAATCCTTCGGCACGCCGAATTCGGATTCGGACAGCGCGGGCACCACCGTGCGCATCATGCCGATGGTGAAACCCACCAGCATGACTTGCAGCAGTTGGTGCAGGAACTGGGAGAGGTTGTCGCGGATGCCGTGTTGCATGTTTTTACCTCGAAAAAAACAATTAGCCACAGAGAACACAGAGTTCACAGAGAGAAACGGATGTAACGTATAGAGCGCCTAGCTATTCGGAGAGTCAAAAATTCAAACAACCGAACCTTTCTCTGTGCCCTCTGTGTTCTCTGTGGCTAGATTTATGGTTTTGCGTATTGCGTTCAGCCCGCGATGTTAGCGGCGACCATCTTGTCCATCTCGGCGGGGCGCGGCGGGATCTCCTGCAACAGAGATTCGACGAACGCTTCCTTGCTGCCCGTCAGGGCTGAGTTCCAGCGTTTCTCGAAACCGATGGTCGAACTCGGCTTGCCGGACAAACCGGCACCGCAGACGCTGCCAGCCTGATGGCCGGGATAGATCTCGACCTCGTTAGGCAGGGTCAGCAATTTGGCATGGATGCTGTCGTAGAGCTGGGCGGCCATCTCCTTCTCGCGGCCGAGCAGATCGGGGCGGCCGATGGCACCGACGAACAACGTGTCGCCAGTGATGACGAACCAGGGCAGTTCGCCGCGACGCATGTCAGTCACCAGCAGGCAGATGCTGTCGGGCGTGTGGCCAGGCGTGTGCAGCACTTCGACGTTGACGTTGCCGAGGTTGAGCGATTGACCGTCGGTCAGGGATTCGAACTCGAACTTCACGCGCCCCTGGTCGGATTCGTGCAGGCAATAGGGCGCGCCCACCATCTGCGCCAGCTTGCGGCCGCCGGAATAATGGTCGGCATGCACATGCGTGTCGATCACAAAATTGATGGTGACGCCCGCCTTCTTCGCCTCTTCGATATACCACTCCTCGTCGCCTGCCACCACGTCCACCGCCATGGATTTACCCTTGGTGCCGCAGCCGAAGAAGTACGACAGTGAAGACTCCTTTGTTGCCAGTTGTTTGAAGAACATCCCTCTCTCCCTGAAGTTAAAACACCAGAACCTTGTCGGCCCAGATGGTCCATTCGGCCAGTTCGGCCAATGTGCTGCGATGGGTGCCCTCGGCGATCCCGTTTTCGTTTATGCCGCGCGCATCCATACAGGTGCCGCAGATGCCGATCTCGCCGCCGTGGCGTACCACATTGCCGATCATCACTTCGGCGTTGTAAAAACCCTGCGGGACCTTCTGCCCCTTGTTCGCGGCCGCAGCGGCGTCGCCGATCAGGAACACGCGCACCGTGTTGCCTTCCACTTTGGAGACCGCCCCCGCCAGACGCAGGGCGTTATAGGTTCGTTCGCTGCCGTATGGGGCGTCGTTGAGGATGTACAGGTGATTCATGTCGACCTCCTGAGTTATCATTCTAGTGAATGCTGGAATGATTAGAGCATCGCTTGTTTGCATGTGTCAATCTGTATTACAGTGACAGCCATACGTTCTATAAATCAATGGATTGATTAAATGAAAGACGCCCGCAAGATCAAAGATCTGTTGTACGAACAGGTCGCCCGCATCGGCAAGGTGTTCTCCAGCCCCAAACGGCTGGAGTTGATCGAATTGCTCTGTCAGGGTGAGAAGACGGTGGAGACCCTCGCGCGCGAGGCCTCGATCAGCGTGAAGCTGACCAGTTCGCATCTGCGCGAATTGCGTATGGCGCAATTGGTCGAGACCGAGCGGCAAGGCAAGAACATCCTCTACCGTCTGGCTAACAAATCGGTGGCCGACCTGTGGGTGCAGGTGCACACGCTGGCCGAAGACCGGCTGGTCGAGCTACAACTGGCATTGCAGAAGATCGCCACCCAGCCGGCCGACCTCATCGCCAGCGACCGCGAAAGCCTGATGAAGGCGGCACGCAAAGGCGAAGTGGTGGTGCTCGATGTGCGCCCGTCCGAGGAATATCTGAACGCACACCTGCCCTTCGCCAGATCCATCCCGCTGGAAGAGTTGCGTCAGCGCTTGAGCGAACTTCCCAAAGACCGCTCTGTGGTCGCCTACTGCCGGGGGCCGTATTGCTTGATGGCGGCGGATGCCGTCGCCTTGCTCAAAGACGAAGGATTCACCGCCTTCCATCTGCGCGAAGGCGTGGCGGAGTGGGCCATCAGCAAATGACACGGATACAAGCTATAGTTCGATAGCCGTTCTTCACATTCGCTGAATAACCAACATGGTGCATCCGCTCTATGGCTTCTGATCGAACCAGCACACCAAAGTCGTATGTCGATCCTTTGCTCAAGGAAGAGTTGCTGCGCGCGTCATTTGCCGCCATGTCGGAAGGGATGGCGATCCATCGATTGGTCTATGACCCCGACGGCAAGGCCGTCGATTATCTGATCCTCGATGTGAACGATTCATTCGAGCGGCAGACAGGTTTGCACAAGGATACGGTCAAGGGGAAGTTGGCCTCCTCCGCCTACGGTTCGGGCACGGCTCCGTTTCTGGACATCTATTCCAGAGTGGCGGAAACAAAGCTACCGGCCAAGTTCGAGCAGTATTTCCCGCCGCTGGGGAAACATTTTCTGATCAATGTGTTCTCGCCCGACAAGGATTGCTTCGTCACGATCTTCGAAGACATCACCAACCGGAAAGAGGCCGAGAAGATCCTGTATGAGAGCAAGGAACACTTCCGTCGCCTGGCCGAGGATATGCCGCTGTTTGTCGTGACCTTCCTGCCGGACGGCACCCTGACCTTTGCCAACTCAGCCATCGCAAGATTTTCCGATATCGAATCGAAGAAGCTGATCGGCATGAACTTCTTCGAGTTCCTGTCCGAAGAAGACCGGAAGATGGTCCGCGCGCGTCTGGATTCTCTCACTCCGGAAGATCCGATCGAATCCCACCTGCAGCAATACCATGCAGCAGACGGGACACATATCTTCCATCAATGGACCAACCGCGCGTTCTTTGACACCCACGGCAAAGTGACCGGCTTCCAGGCAGTGGGCGAAGACATCACCCAGCGCAAAGAATCCGAGCAGGCACTCGCGGCTTTGATGCAAAAGCTGGAGCAGAAGGAGCTGGCCAAATCCCGCTTCCTTGCCGCCGCCAGTCACGATCTGCGGCAGCCGCTGGCAGCCGCCAATCTGTTCATCGATGCGCTCCGGCTTTCCAAACCCACTCCGGAGCAGGAGCGGGTCATCATGCGTTTGACCCAAACCATGTCCAGCTTCAATGAGCTGCTTGATGCCCTGCTCAATGTATCCAAACTGGATGCGGGCATGATCAAGCCGTCCTTCACACCGATCGAGGTCGCCGAGATATTCTCATGGCTGGAGCAGAGTTTCGAGCCGCTGGCGCGCGACAAAGGACTCGGATTCAGGCTGTTCTTCCCGACCGCGAAGCCGGTGCTGGTTCGCGCCGATTTCGATCTGCTCAAATCGGTGCTGATGAATCTCGTTTCCAATGCGATCAAATTCACCCCCGCCGGGAATGTCCTGATCGGCGCGCGCAAGCGCGGCGGCAATATGCTGTTCCAGGTATGGGACACGGGCGTTGGCATACCGAACGACCAGTTGGCACACATCTTCGACGAGTTCTATCAAGTCAACAATCCGCAGCGTGACCGAACACGCGGCGTCGGACTGGGATTGGCCATCGCCAAGCGGGCCCTGGCACTGTTCGATGGATCAATCACCTGTCGATCGATCCCGGAACGAGGATCGGTCTTCGAATTCAGCCTGCCGCTGACCGGTGCCTCGGTTGTCGTGAGCAAGCATATCGAGGTCACCCCATCCGAGATCTACAGTACTGATGATTCCTTTGCCAGCAGCAAGCATTTCGTCGTGATCGAGGACGAGGGGATGGTTGCGGAAGCGCTCAAGGGATTACTGGAGAGCTTGGGCGGACAGGTGCACTGCTTTGCCAGTGCGGAAGAAGCGCTCATCGATCCCGATGCCGGACGAGCCGATTACTACATCGTGGATTTCATGCTGGCTGGAAAGCTCAACGGCATCGAGTTCCTGAACCAGTTGCGGCCGCAACTAGCCAGACCTATCCGAGCCGTGCTGATGACCGGCGACACCTCCAGCAGCTTCATCAGGAGCGCAGTCGATTGCGACTGGCCCATCCTGCACAAGCCGGTGCATCTATCCAAGCTGGTCTCCAGCCTCAAAGCGCAAGCACACTGAAGCTATCGACCTCCTGACAGCCGCTCGACTCATTTGAATGTTGGAAACAAGGAAAGCGCAACAATGAAGATACCCGCCCGTTATAGCCACATCCTGTTCGGCGCCCTGCTCTCGCTCATCATGGTGAGCATCATCTCTGCCACCGTGGTACTCATCAATCAGGGCTACGACCCTGAGTTCTTCGCGCGCTGGTTCAAAGGCTTCGCCACCGCCTGGCCCATCGCCTTCCCTACTGTGCTGTTCGTCGCGCCGTTCGTAAGGAGGGTGGTGGCGAAGGTTACTGTTTGAGACGGCCGATTGCCGCGTTTCGCTTAGGCAAGCGCGCAGGATGGGTATCGCTACGCTCCACCCATCCTACGGTTGCTCATAAATAAAAAGGGCACCATTCGGCGCCCTGTCTTGAATCAGAATGAACCGCCT
>Ga0180732_1000795_pt1 | contig 23122 bp, 37 predicted proteins | sample KR11_01MetaG_FD_148674 | JGI IMG/M metagenome (GOLD analysis project Ga0180732, IMG submission 148674) | Groundwater microbial communities from the Olkiluoto Island deep subsurface site, Finland - KR11_0.1 MetaG | ecosystem: Environmental > Aquatic > Deep subsurface > Groundwater | place... | reverse complement strand
ATGACAAATTTAAAAATAGACCAGTGGTATGACATTGCCCGAAAAAATGGTGCTCTCGGTGGAAAGCTAATTGGAGCCGGAGGCGGTGGTTTCTTGATGTTTTACACTAACAAAAATCAGAAATTAAGACATGCTATGGCTAAAGAAAAATTAAAAGAAGTAAGATTTAAATTCGATTTTAATGGAACACAACAGATAACATGAACAAAGAAATTATACATAAACATAAAATATATGGAACAGCAGAATGTGGAAAAAACATATCAGAATTAAAACCAAATGAATCAATGACTGTGACAGGTGTTAATGAAAATGTTACGTGTCCTGATTGTAAAAAGATATTAGGTAAAATTTTTGATAGTCTTAAAATAACATAAAGTATAAATACTTTAAAGTCTTATTAGTATTTCGGTAATAACATGAAACTTGAAAACAGAACATTATATTTCGGAGATAATTTAGACATACTCCGAGAAAAATTCCCAGATGAATCAATAGATTTAGTCTATCTCGATCCTCCATTCTTTACACAAACTGATTGGACTAAGAATAGGAATACTTTTGGAGATAAATGGAAAGATATGAATGAATATATAAATTTTATGTCTCTCCGTCTTAAAGAACTTCATCGTGTCTTAAAACCAACTGGAACAATCTATTTACATTGTGACTGGCACGCTTCTCACTACTTAAAAATCGAAATGGACAAAATCTTCGGATATAACAAATTTAGAAATGAGATAATATGGCATTATACAAAAATGAATAATTCCACTAAAAGTTGGATATCTAATTCTGATAGTGTATTCTTTTATACAAAGTCTGATGAATACACATTTAATATTCAGTATTCAGATGAAGGTTCTGCATTATATGAAAGATTTTCTGATTTGATAGATGAAGATAATAAATTAAGATGGTTAAAAGTAAAAACTATGAAACAACAACTTTTAAATTCTTATGTTAGTTCAGCCAAGAAACGAAAGGGAAAAGAATTAGAAGATGATGATGTAATAATAGATTTTAAAAATAAAGGTAAAAAGAAATATGATAATGTTTGGCATATTCCATTATTAAAAGGAAATTCTGATGAATATTTAGGTTATCCAACTCAAAAACCAGAAGAGATTTTAATAAAAATAATCTCAGCATCTTCAAATCCTGGTGATATAGTTTTAGATCCCTTCTGTGGATCCGGAACAACTTGTGTAGTCGCAAAAAAGTTAGGAAGAAATTACATAGGAATAGATTCATCTCAAGATGCAATAAATTTAGCAGAAAAAAGACTAAAAAACACAGAATCAAAACAAAAATCATTATTTGAGGATTAAATTATGTATAATATAGAACAGATAAAAAATAAAATTATTTTTGGTAATAATCTTGAAGTTATGAAAAAGATTCCTGATAATTCAATAGACCTAGTCTATTTAGATCCTCCATTTTTTGCAAATGGATATTATGAAAAAATTTGGGGTGATGAAGTTTCTTTTGAAGAAAGACGACGGGGTGGAATTGAAAGTTATATATCTTGGATGAATTATAGAATATATGAAATGTATCGTATTTTAAAACTAACGGGTTCAATCTATTTGCATTGTGATCATCATGCTTTGCATCGTTTGAAATTAGAAATGGACAAGATTTTTGGAGAAAATAATTATAGAAGTGAAATAATCTGGCATCATCCAAAAATGAATAATGCAAAAAATAATTGGATATCAAATCATGATAATATTTTATATTATAAAAAAGATGAAATTCCTACATTTAATCAACAATACGAAAATGAGATAGAATCAGCGTTATATGGAAGATTAAAGAATCTAGTTGATTCTGATTTAAAATTGAGATGGTCTGAAGCAAAAACAACTAATGAACAATTATTAAATTCATATATAAAAACAGCTAAAAAACAAATTAAAAGAGAATTAAAAGACGATGATATCATAATAGATTTTAATATTAAAGGAATATACAAAAAGATTGATGATGTATGGTATATACCTATGATAAAAGGTAATTCTAATGAAAACTTAGATTATATTACTCAAAAACCAGAAGCACTCTTAGAACGCATAATTCTTGCATCTTCAAATCCCGATGATATAATATTAGATCCTTTTGTTGGTGGAGGAACAACTACATTTATTGCTCAAAAATTAAAACGTAATTTTATAGGAATAGATGAAAGTTTAATAGCATGTAATACAACATCAAAAAGAATGAATTTATTAGAATCAAATATTATAAATATTCCAACAACAATAGAATTCTTAAATAATATGAAACCACATGAATTCCAACAATGGGTTTGCGATAAAATGTCTGCAAAGAATACTAATCCAAGTGGAACAGAAAGACCATCCGGAGCAGACGAAGGAAGAGATGGAATAATATGGTTAAACCAAGAAAATTATATAAAATATACAACAAGAAATTCATTATTCAAAGATGAAAATAAATTAGAGATAGCAAAATATGATGGATGTCCGCTTGAAGTAAAACATCATAAAAATAATATTGGTGTTGATCCAATACACAAATTACATTCAGTGATGGTAGAAATGGAAAAGAATGATGCATTTATAGTTGCAAATTCTTTTGGAAAGGGAGCATATAAATTTAGTTCAAAACTTCATAATAAAAGAAAAACAGAAATTCATTTAATAAAAACAGAAGAATTATTAAATCTTAGAGATGGAGAAACATATTTTGATAAGTTAACTGAGTAAAAAACTATGACAATTCCAATAACAATCCTCTGTGGAGGTCTCGCAACAAGACTTTATCCTACAACAAAAACTATTCCGAAATCTCTAGTAATGATAGGAGATACACCATTTATATCTTATCAGTTAGACTTACTCTACAGAAAAGGAATAACTGATGTTGTTCTTTGTGTTGGAAAATTCGGTAACATGATTGAAGATTACGTTGGAGACGGGTCTTTCTGGGGATTAAGGGTAAAATACTCATATGAGGATGAAGACTATCCATTAGGGACTGGTGGAGCTATTAAGAATGCTTTAGACTTACTTCCAGATAAGTTTATGATTACATATGGTGACTCTTTTTTAGATATAAATTATAATCGAATTGTTTCGAAATTTCATAAAAATAAAAAACCAATGTTAATCACAATTTATAAAAATAACAATATTGGAGATAAAAGTAATATTCTATATAAAAATAGAAAAATATTAAATTATGATAAAAATAATCCGACTTCAGATATGAAACATATTGATTGTGGACTTATAGTTGTTAAAAAATCCGTATTTGACGATTATCCAAATAATAAATTTGATTTATCTTCTGTTGTGTCAGATTTGGTAATTGAGGGTTGTGTTTCATCTTATGTTAGTCAAACCCAATTCTATGAAATTGGGTCTAAAGAAGGTATAAAAGAATTTGAAACAACACAAAGTTTTAAATACTATTAAGATCAATATGGTAAATATCGTCAAAAACAAAATAACTACGAGGTAAAATTATGAGCGAAAAATTAATGAATCAATTTGGTTTACAGAAAGGACAAAGGGTATTATATCCACACAGTAACGGTAATAATTATGGTGCTCCAATATATATGGAGATAGTCACAGTAAAAGATGTAGTTGAAAATTACAACGACGAAATCGTTCTTCTTATAGAGGAGAGAGAAGGATATCTGGATCTAACAGATATTTATACAAAAGAAGGTATAAATAAATTGTTTGAATAGAAATCAGATCAAAAGAAGACATAAATTAATTTAAAGATAAAACAAATTAGTTTATATATTTAAAACATAAGTATTAGGCAATTATGACAGATTCACAAAGAGATTTTATACTTGGATATTTATCTGAAACTTCTGAAATTGTCAATAGTCTTAACATTAATGATATTCTAAGTGTTTCAGATAAATTAAAGAAAGTTAAAAGACTTTTTATACTTGGTGTTGGTGGAAGCGCAGGAACAGCTTCTCATGCAGTTAATGATTTCCGAAAGATAGCAGGAATAGAAGCATATGCTCCAACAGATAATGTCTCAGAATTGACAGCACGTGTTAATGATGATGGTTGGGAAACAGTATTCGAAAACTGGCTAAAAACAAGTCATCTTTCTTCTGATGATGGAATATTAATTCTTTCTGTAGGAGGAGGAAATAAAGAGAAGAATATAAGTGTTAATCTTATAAATGCAATAGATTATGCAAAGAAAATAGGTTCAACAATTATTGGAATAATTGGAAAAAATAATGGATATACATCAAAAAATGCTGATGCTTGTATTATTATTCCTATTATTAATGAAGAAACAATAACACCACATACAGAAGAAATACAATCAGTTATACTACATTTACTTGTAACAAGTCCAGATATGAAGAAATTTTCAACCAAATGGGAAAGCACAAAATGAATAGAGCAGTATTCTTGGATAGAGATGGAGTAATAACAAAACCAGCATACGATGAAATAAGAAAGACATATCGAGCTCCATGGTCTGTTTCAGAAGTAGAATTTATGCCACATGTTTTCGAATCATTAAGAGAAATATATAATGAAGGATATTCTTTATTTATAGTTTCAAATCAGCCAGATTTCGTAAAGGGGTTGATTGATATTAATTCACTAAAAGAAGTAAGAAAGTTTGTGTTTGAAACACTGATGATTAATGAAATTGGAATTAGAAATGATTATTATTGTTGGCATCATCCAGATTATTGCTCATGTGAATGTAGAAAGCCCTCACCATATTTCTTACTTCAAGCGAGCAAAATTTATAATATAAATTTATCAGAATCATGGATGATTGGAGATAGAGAAACTGATGTAATGTGTGGTAAAAGTGCAGGAACAAAAACAATAAGAATTGGAAATAGAAAATCTACTTTGTCAGATTTTATAGCAAAGGATTTAAAAGAAGCTATGGAAATAATAAAATTTTATAATAATACGCAATATAAAAAGGAATAAATATGAATGATATAATAAGAAGAATTACATTCACAGTTGCTATTTTAACTATTGCAATGTGTGTGAGCTTTATTTTTGTTACTCTTACTAAATTTGTAGAAATAATTATCGGAAAAATTGTATTAGAAATATTATTAATATTATTATTAATATTTCTAATACAATTATTATATAGTGGTTATTATAGAGGTAAAATATGAATAAAATGGGTTTTAAAATCAAATTATTTGCAGATGGAGCAGATATCGAAGAGATGTATGAATTATACAAAAAGAATGTAGTTAGTGGATTCACAACAAATCCTACATTAATGAAAAAAGCTGGTGTTAAGAACTATGAAGAATTTGCAAAACAAGCAATAAAATTAATGCCAGATATGCCAATATCTTTTGAAATATTCTCTAATGATTTTTATGATATGGAAGAAGAGGCCAGAGAGATAGCAAGTTGGGGAGATAATATCTATGTAAAAATTCCTATTATGAATATAAATAGAACATGTTCTGCACCATTAATAGAGAATTTATCAAATGATGGTATTAAGTTAAATGTTACTGCGATTTTAACACTTGATCAAGTTGATGTAGCTGTATATGCACTTTCTAAAACAACTCCAAGTGTAATTTCTGTTTTTGCTGGAAGAATCGCTGATACAGGAATAAATCCAGATTATATTATGAGACTTTCTTCAGCAAAAATTATGAGATTTAAAAACATAGAACTTTTGTGGGCAAGTACTCGAGAAGTTTTAAACATATTACAAGCAGAACAATGTGGTTGTGACATAATAACAGTAACTCCAGATATACTTAAAAAACTTCCAATGTTAGGAAAAGATTTAACAGAGTTATCATTAGAAACTGTTAGAATGTTTTATGATGATGCAAAATCTGCAGGATATACAATCTTATGATAATAAATCCATATAAATTTTTATCATTAAGACATATAGGAAATTCTATAGAAAATATTTCTCCTATATTATATGAACAATTTTTGAATATTCATACATCTATAAAAGATATTGTATATAAAAATGCTATCACCATGAAAGTACAAAAATATACTTTATTTGAAGATATAGCTATCGAAACAATAAATAGATGTAATGGATCTTGTTCTTTTTGTCCTGTTAATAGAAATATTGATCCGAGAAAATTTCATTTATTAGAAAAAGAATTATTTTTTTCAATTATTAATCAATTGTCTGATATTAATTATAGAGGTGTAGTTACACTACATTGTAATAATGAACCATTTCTTGATAAGCGAATATTTGAATTTGCAGAATATACTCGAAATAAATTGCCAAATGTATCAATATCACTTTGTACAAATGGAAGTTTATTAACTCCAGAAAAGTTTTATAAAATTATTCCAAATTTAAATCATCTGATAATAGATAATTATAATGATAAATTAAGACTTAATAAGGATGTAGAATCTATTTATGAAATATGCAAAAGTAATGAAGAATATAATAAGAAAATTTGGATTATATTAAGAAAAGAAAATGAAATTCTCACATCGAGAAGTGGAAAAGCAAAGAATAGAAAAAATATAAAATTATTATCTTCTCCGTGTATTTATCCATTTATGCAACTTTCTATAAGATCTGATGGCAAAGTAAATATGTGCTGTAATGATGCTCTGGGAATAGAAACACTTGGTGATACACATAAAGAAACATTAATTGATATATGGAATGGATTAAGATATAAAGAAGTTAGACAGAAAATACTTCTTAATCGAAATTTACTCAATTTATGTAAAAATTGTGACGAAATAGTCATTCCAATAGATATAAGAAATATAATATAGGAGTAAACAATGAAAAAGATATCAGTTGTTGTTCTAACAAAAAATAGTCAGAAGTATCTAAATAAATGTTTATATTCAATTTTTAGACAGAAATATGATAATTTTGAAGTTGTTGTTGTTGATGCTAATAGTACAGATAATACAAGATGTATAATTTCAACGTATTTAAAATTTTCAAGTGTTCTTCTAAAATTAATAAATGTTTCTTCAAATACGTCTATTGGGAAGGCAAGACAAACAGGTGTTGATAATTCTACAGGAGAAATAATTGCTTTTATTGATTCTGATGTAGAATTGCCTCATGATAATTGGCTTAAAAATATGGCAGAACCTTTGTCTGATCCAGATATTGCAGGAACTCAAACTCTTGCAAAGTGTCATGAAAATGATCCGTGGATTTTAAAAAGAGTACATAATTCGTTTGAATATAAAAATGAATTTATAGATATAAATCATTATGAGATTGTAGGAACAAGTCACATACTAATAAAGAAAGTGTGTATAGAAGAAGTTGGTGGATTTAGAGATATAAGATCATCTGAAGACTTAGAAGTAACAAAACTTATAATGAGAAGAGGATATAAATTTCAATATATGTCTCAAGAAAAGTGTTATCATTATCATGTAGATGGTTTGTGGCATTATATTAAAAAAAGATGGAGAGATAAAAAATTGGCACTGAGGAGAATATTTCTTGAGCGAAAGTAGAGATGAATGGAAATTAGCATATTCTAAAATTAAAGTAGAACAAACACTTAATGTAGATGCTAAGACTCCAGAGAATTTTATAGACGAAATTAAATTAAAATATATTCGTCCTCATCTTCCCAGGTCTGGTATAATTGTTGAAATTGGAGCAGGGTCGGGACGATTTCTTACAAGAATTGGAATAGAGAATAAGGAAATTTATTCTATTGGAATAGATTTTGAATCTACAAAACTTATAAAAGATAATCTTACAAAGTTTAATTTAAATGGAATTTCATTACAAGCAGATGCTTATCATATTCCTCTTAAATTTAATAGTATTGATGCAGTTATTAGCGGAGGATTCTTGGAACACTTTAATGAAAAAGAATTAAATAAGATATTACAAGAATCTTTAAGGATATTAAAACCAGGCGGTTTATTTTATGCAGAAATTGTTCCAAAGAAATTTTCTTTATGTAGACCAGTAATTTTAACAGAAATGGGTGGATACGAAAGTTCATTCTCAAAAAATAAGTGGAAAGAAATTCTAGAAAATAATGGATATAAAAATATAAATGTTGTGAGCGGACTTGTGTTACCACCAAACTTTTATGTCTGGTTCAGATCAGGAATCTTGTTGGAAATAACATATAGGTTTAAATACTTAGTAGAACATATAGATAATTCTATGATATCTGATATATTAGGATTTTCTTATTATATAACAGCATATAAGGAGAGACAAGATGGTAGATAATTCAATACAAAAGATAGATTACTCTGATATAACATTTGTGATACCTACAAATAGAAAATATATAAAAACATTAGAATCTATACCAAAGGAATCTAAATACCTAATACAACGAGAAGTAACCAGAGGAGAAGCACGAAACAGAGGAGTAGAATTAGCTGAAACTGAATATATTGCATTCTGTGACGATGATATAAAATTCTCAAAAACATTTCTCGAATATGTAGTATCATTAGCAAACAACAGGACGATTATAGGACTTCAGGCATATTATCCTTCACCATTCCTTATTAGTAGATTTATGTTCTTTAAAAAGAGTATATGGGAAGATGTGGGGAAACTTATGGAGATTCAACATGGAGAAGAGACAGAATGGTTAATCAGAGCATTAGAAAAAGATTATAAATTAATTGGAGTTCCAAGAGAAAGTGTTTATCATGAAGAACATCCAATTTCTAAACATAAAAAAGAATATTTAAATTTATTGTGGTTAATCAAATTACATCCGACATTTCCAATAAGAATTATAAAGTCTATTTTATTTAAAATGAAACATTCAAGTTATGAAGATACAAAGACTTTACCAACTAAATAGATAATTATAAATACTATTAATATCAATTTAGTATGTAAGGAATAAATCATGTCAGATAAAATTCAAAATGTAGTTATAAGAATATTAATGGAAGAAGGTAAGATTTGTGGTGTTAGTAGAGGATGTATGGCTTCTCGATTACGATGTAGAGGATTTAATGTAACTACTAAAAATATTCCAAAAATTATTAGATCATTAATAAAATCTGGTCAAATTATCGAGAAAAAAGATATGTGTGCACATCAAGGAAGAATATGGATAATATATCCAAATTTAAATGAAACAATGAAATAACAAAAATAAGAACATTGTCAGATTCTCATACATTTTAATAACAAATAAACTTATATATTATATGTTTTGTTCGTATCTATATTATATTCGAGGATTTTTATGTCAAAATCTAATAGAAAAAATAGAAATAAATCAAAAATTATCATACCAAAAATTGAGGAAATAAAAGATACAATACCATCATTTTTGAAATCAAATTATATTATATATATGATATTGTTTATAATAATGTCGTTGTCGTTTTATATAAGAGGAATTGTACCATATAATGCTACATTTGCAAATGGTATTACAGTTTTTGCGATGGATGATGCTGTATTTCATATGAGACTTGTGGAGAATCTTATAGAAAACTTTCCAAATAGATTAACATATGATGCATATACATTTTTTCCATATGGATCTGTATTATCATGGGGTCCATTATTCAGTTTGATTATAGTTACACTTGCATTAATATTCGGAGTAGAAAATATAAATTTCATTGGAGCATATGTTCCTGCAATTATGGGTACACTTGTTTGTATCCCAGTTTATTTTATAGGAAAAGAAGTTTTAAATAAGAAAGCAGGACTTTTTGGTGCTTTTATTATAGCAATAATTCCTGGTGCATTTTTACAGCGGTCAACTCTTGGATTTACAGATAATCATGTGGCAGAGGTATTATTTTCGACACTATTTTTGATGTTTGTAATAATGTCCTTTAATCGTGTAAAAGATATACAAATAAAAGAATTTATAAAAAATCCATTAAGTTATATTATTAGTACACCACTAAAATATTCAGTAATAGCAGGAACATTCTTAGGATTGTATATTTTAACTTGGACTACAGGACTTATATTCTCTGCAATGGTAGCCACATTTATTGTATTGCAAATTGTAATAAATTATATAACAAATAAATCAAATTCATCATTACTTATTTCAACATATATAATTTATGGAATTTCTGCTCTTATGGTTATCCCAGTTATAGATGCTAGAAATAGTTTTAGTGTGGTTTGGTATTCTATGACACACATTCTTGCTCCATTACTTGTTATTGTTATGTGTACATTTTTAGTTTTACTTTCAACGAAAATAAAAGAAATGAAGGTTAGTATACATGTATCTTTATTATATATATTAATATTACTTTTTAGTTTTTATCTGATTATAAAATCTATTTTTCCGGCATTTTTTAATAATACGATTGGATCTTTTTGGATCTTATTTAGTTCAAAGGGTGCTGGGGGATTAACAATAGCAGAAGCGCAGCCAACAACTATTGGTATGATTAGTTCTTATTTTGGATTGAGTTTTACACTTTCTATAATATCTCTTATATTATTATCATATTATTTTATAATGTATAGAAAGGAAAAAATATTATTATTTATGTTTTGGACTATTTTTATTCTTTTTGCACTATTTGCACAAAATAGATTTTATTATTATTTTGCAATTAATATTGCAATATTAGCTGGAATAACTTGTGGGTTTATTCTTGACTATGTTGGAAAGTGGAAAGACATAAAGAATATAAATGTCTGGAACATTTCATCTGTAGTAGCTGTGGTATTAATTGTTGGATTTTTACCTTTGGGGAGTTCACAATACGATATGTCTGTCCAGTCGACGATTAATGGTGTTAGAGGTGAAGGATTCTACGAATGGTATGATGCTCTTACTTGGATGAGGAATAATACTCCAGATCCTGGATTAGATTATTATGGAACCTATGAACGTCCAAATCCTGGGGAAAAATATCAATATCCAGATACTGCATATGGAGTTATGTCATGGTGGGATTATGGTCATATTATAACATATTGGGGACATAGAATTCCAAATGCTAATCCTTTTCAATCAGGTATAGGTGGTGGAGTAAATCGTCCTGGAGCATCACCATTCCTTATTGCACCTACAGAAGAAGAAGCAAATAAGATTCTTGAAGATTTAGGTATAAATGGAAAATTAGGAGCGAGATATGTTGTTAGCAACGCATATATGGCATATGCTATTCAACCTATATTTGCTGAGTGGAATGGAACAAATATTGGATATTTTAATCAGGTCAAAACTTCGCAGGGATATCAGATTCTACCAAGCGAAAAATTATATAATACTATGGAATCTAAACTACATATTTTTGACACAAATGGATTAAAGTATTACAGACTTGTTCATGAATCTACTCCGAATCAATACACAAATGGTGGAAATAGTGAATTAGTATATAAACAAGTTTATAATATATTAATAAATCCAAATAATCCTATTCCTGTAGAGATATCAGGTTATGTTAAAATCTTTGAGGTTGTTAAAGGTGCAAATATAGTCGGAAAGACTACACCAAATTCAGAAGTCATAATAAAACTTAATATATTAACAAGTATAAATAGGAACGTATTATATACACAAAAAACAATTTCAGATATAGAAGGAAATTATATTTTGATTGTACCATATTCTACGACAGGAGCAATTCCTGAGGAAACACAATTTGATACAAAGCCACTTGGAACATATGAATTATCTGTAAATAATAAAATAGTAAATATCAATGTGAATGAATCTGATGTATTGAATGGAAAAATATTGGTTGTGAGAGAATAATGAATATTTTTAGGAAAATAACCAATATCGAAAATAGCAATTCTATTACAACGAAGATAAGACAAGAAAATTTTAGAATATTTAAAACTCTTGCCTTGTCTTATAATAGAAAAGTTAAAATTTTAGATTTGGGAGGAACACAAGAATATTGGGAAATGATGAAATATACAGATCCTAATCTAATTGAAATAACATTAATAAATCTCGATGATACAAGAGTCACACTTCCAAATTTTAGTCTTGTGAAAATGAATGTATTAGATTTAGATATCAGTAAGTTGGAGTGTGACATAATATTTTCACATTCTCTGATAGAACATATTAGTAATAAAGAAAGATTTGCAAAAATGATAAGAGACTCTGGGAAATCATATTTTATTCAGACCCCTAACAAATATTTTCCTATTGAGCCACACTTTCTTGTACCACTATTTCAATTCTTTCCAATATGGCTAAAATTCTGGTATATAGAAACATTTCGGAAAGAATCATTACATGAAGTAGAATCAATAAATCTATTAAGTCGAGGAGATTTAATGAAACTCTTCCCAAATTCAACAATATCTGGCAGAAAAATATTTGGATTAACACAATCGTTTGTGATAACTAAAAATAAATAAATTTTAATGTAGTCAACAATAACTTTATATATTATTAGCACCTATAGTAAGATGAGAGATAAAAATATGGTAACATTCAAACAAGCAAACATGTATAAGATATTCGATCCAAAGGGAAAAACATATGTTGATAGATTTATGGCTGAGATGTCACTTTGGGACGATTATGGTAAGAAAATTTCTGAAAGTGAAGTTAAGAAAGAATTAAAAAGTCTTGAAGGACAGTTTCGAAGAAAATTAAAATTAGTATATTATAAAAAGAAATATTAGACATATCATTAGGACATATGTCACATGAATATGGACATGCTTTAACAATCTTTGGTAAATTGGAATATTTAAAAACAGAAAAAATATCATTGGAGAAACTTCGGCATATAATTTTGAAAAACAGATTATAAAAAAACTAAATAAAAAGTTGGGAATTTCTTTAATACACATTGAAGATGATTTTTGGACTTGTCTTTTAAAGGAATCATCAAAAACTCATTTTATTTCCAGAAAATTAATGTTTATTCCACTAGGTTTACTTATAAGTAATAAGTATAAAAATAGATAACTTTATATACTATTAAGAACATATTAGTACATGTGATACTATGGTTAAATTATTTGTTAGTGATAAAAGATTGTATATTAGAAAAGGAAAATTTGCGAGCCCACTATTCGCAGCAGAAATAGATCATACAAAAGGTGTATATAAAATAAAAACATACGGTGTCGAAGAAGATGAGATAACAAATCGAAGAGATAATACATATGTACAAAAAACATATCCAATTGAAAATATAAAGCTTAATCCTGTAAATATTGGTAATTTAAAAGCCAGAATAATGCATAAAAATTATTATATAAATTATTATGTAAGTTGAGGAAAAATATGACTAAAAAAGAACGAACTACAAAAAAGATTTATAGTAAAGTTTATGAACTTCATTCTCAGTCTGATAATAAGAAAAGAGCAGAAAAGAGTGCTGACAACAGAAAGAAACTTGGTGGATATAGTGTAATTGTATCAGAAAATCCAAAAGGTTCTGCATTTAAATATTCTGTTTGGCGAAGAAATGTCAGATTAGATAATTAATTTAAAAACAATTACCTTTATATTCTTTCACCCTATTTTAGTGGTATCGAGGACGAATTGATGCCACCATTATTAACACACATATTTATACCACTTTTTATATTAATTATATTCTCAGAACAACCTAAATTATCAAAGAAGATGATATTTGCTTTGTGTTTTTTCGGTATATTTTCAGATCTAGATGTATTTATATTTCATAGGACTGTATTGCATAATGTATTTATCTTATTTATTCCATTGTGTTTTTATGTATTTTGGAAAGATATTAAACTCAGTGGTATTATGGCGTTTTACATGATTTCTCATGTGATACTAGATTTATTTAATAGTGGAGTATATTTATTATATCCATTTTATAATAAGGTTATATATCTGATGATTGGGATAAGCTACGAAAATTCTATCATAACTCCGATATACAAGATAATAATCCAAAGTGGATTATCTTCAGAATTTATTGAGAGCCCAATGATATCGAGTGAAAATGTGGCAACAATATTATTAATTATAATTATGTTAATTGTTGTAATAATAGATAAACATAAATCTATATATACTAAGAAACAAAGTTTAACTTAATATGAGGAATTATGAAAAAATTAGAAAATGGTAAAATTACATTCAATTCTACAATAGAACATAGATTGGTAGAAAGAGTAAGACATCAACTCAAAAAGGCTGGAATGAAAGACATAAAAACAATACATCATGATGAATTCACGTGGATTATGAGTGGAAGAATTTATAATGATGAAATTCTAAAAGTTTATGTTCTTATGAGAACAATTGAAACAGATTATGTTTCTATGAATAGAACATTCTATGATCTCGAGAGAGTAAGAAATGATAATCCATTATTAGTTCTCGCCGATAGAAGACACATATATCCTGTAAAATATATGTGGTTTGATAAAATAAACCAAAGAATATATACAAGTGGTTCTACTCCACTTGTGTTGTTTCCAGAAGTAGATTTTAAAAAAATATCAGAATTAGATGTGATTTGATTACATTTCAGACAAAATAATTTATATATTTTATATAATACAAATAAACTATATATACTATAAGGATTATTATAGTAATTGTGAAATAATGAAAAAAATTCTGAAAGTACAGTTTTTAAGAAATGGAATATGTTCAATATATATTCCAAAATGTATTGTAGAAGAGTTAAATATATTAAAAGGAGAATATTTAAGTATTGAAACTATGTCTAAAGATTCTGTTATAATAAAAAAGGTGAAGTTATGAAATCAAAACCAATATATTTTTGGAAAGCAGAAGTAGAAATTGAAACACAAAACATTGGAATAAAAGTAAACACATTCAAAGGAAAAGAAGGAAAGAGAGACATAGATATTATAAATAAAATACATCAGCCATGGATAAAAAGTAATAGTATCATTTTAGAAATTGGTAAAAGATTAAAGGGATGGTTCAAAGAATGTGAAAAATCAACAAGAGATATGCAATTACAATATGGAATGTCTATATCTGGAGAAACAGTAATTCCTATAGACAAAATTAGAGGAATTGAATTTAATCCAGAACCAGAAAGACTTATTATATACGATGATCTCCCATTTCCATTTGAAGAAAGATTTGTTGGTGATGGTGGACGTTATATTGTTTCATATTATTATGAAGTACAAGAACCAATTATTCATAAATTGATAATATTTTCGATGGCAAGAAAATTTCCACACGAAACAGCTAAAGAAATGTTAGAGTTAATGGGAAATATTGTTGGTCTTGGTGATGGTCATGCTGCACGAGGAACTGGAAAGTTTAAACTACTAAAATTTGATATAATGGAAAGTAAAGAATTAAAAATATGAATGAACAAGAAGTATATTCATTAATAAAACAATATTTCGAATCAAGAGGATTTAAATATTCTGGACAACCAGATCGTGGTGATTTAGTTCCACTTGAAGAAATAAGACTTGATGGACATGCATTCAAAGTCGGAGATCCTCCAGAAATATTTTGGATAGAAGCTAAAGGAGACGATGCAAATCTTTCTAGATGTTTATCAGATCTTGGGAAATTATGTTTTATAACATATACCCTTGGTGGAAGAGGATTATTTGTAGTTCCAAATAAATTATATAAAATATTAGAAGAACAAAAAGAATTTATAAATGAATTTCAATCACAAACAAGATTTAATATAAATATATTAGATATAGAATCAGAAATATTATTATTGTAACTAATCTTATGAGACATATCATGTCATTTCTTCTCAGGTCAGTTCAATCAGGTCATATCAGTCAGGTCATTTCAAGTCTAATCTACATCAAATCTTATGATATATCAATTTATGATAAATTAAATACTTAAATTATTAGGAAAAATTATGCTTCGTGAAATTATATTTGATATTGAAGTAAAAACAAATGGATTATTTCCATTTCCAGAAAGAGCAGAACATGAGATTAATGCTATTACTATATATGATAATTTTACTGATCATTATATTACAATAATCACAGATTTATCTCGATTTGGACAAGTGAATAAAAAAGATAATTGGCACATCTATTATACAAAAGATGAAAGAACACTCTTGATACTAACTGTCAAATTAATAAAATTTTATAATTCAGATATTATATATGGTTGGTATAGTGAAAATTTTGATGTACCATATTTGTTCAATAGAATGCATAATCTTGAAATGAAAAATATTTTAAATAATATAAGTCCAATGAATTATGTAAATCAAAGAAACTTTTCTATTTCTGGAATGCACGTAACAGACTTGATGATTCTTGATAAGAAAATAAAAAAGAGATCAAGTTATACTTTGGCAAATGTTGCAATTGAAGAAAATCTTCCTATTCTTAAATCAGAAAAACATGAAGATTTAGAAGAAATTTATAAGAAAGATAAAGACAGATTTGCATTTTATAATAAGTCTGATGTAGAAGTTCTAGTAGAATTAAATAAAAAGAATAAATTAATTTCGTTCTTTGAAAACACAAGAACATTTGCTGGATTAAATGATATTAGAGAATCTTTAAAGAATTCGATTATAGTTGACACCATTGCTCTAAGAAGAGCATATAAGGAAGGATTTGTATTGCCATCGAAACCAAGTAAGAATGAATCTAATGAATCTGAAGATGAAGATGAAAAACAGGGTGGATATGTTAAATTTCCATTTCCAGGATTACACAAAAATGTTATAGTACTAGATATGGCGAAATTTTATCCGAAGATTTTAGATTTATTGAACTTGTCCACTGAAACAATCGTTGCTAAAAATCTCACTAAAGATCAAATTAATAAAAATGATGGTTATATTTATGTTGAATATGAAGATAATAAATATTGTAAAGTTAGAACAGATAAAAGGGGTTTCATGTCATCTCTTTATAATGAATTTCTTAAAGAACGACTTGCTGTCGAGGATGAATTAAAGAAGTATGAAATAAATTCTCCAGAATATAATTTCTTGATGCAAAAAAGACAAACCATAAAAGATACCTCAAATTCACTTCCAGGAACAACTGGATATTCTGGATTCCGACTTTATAATCCTATAGTATATAATTCGATTATTCATACTGGGCGAAAAATGATTATAAGAACTGAAAAAATGATATCTGATCTTGGACTTGATGATATTTATTCTGACACAGATTCGAGACATATAGAAATAAAGAAAGACATATCTTCCGAAGATTTAGTAAAACTTGGATATGAACTCTCAGATAAGTTTTCGAATGCATATATACCAATGGTTGAAGAAGAATTTAGTCTTAAGTGTGATTCTGCTTTCGAAATAGAATTTGAAAAAATGTTTAAAACTATTATTTATATCCAAAAAGATGATGGCAAACCTGCCAAAAAAAGATATGCTGCAAGGGAAGGATGGGAAAAAGGCAAATATGTTGATGTTTTATATGTTCGTGGTTTCGATATGCGTCGGAGTGATGCATCAAATTATTGTAAAAATTTACAAGAGCAAGTTTTAAGAATGATTCTTTGGGATAAACCAAGAGAAGATACAATAAATTATATTCAGAATATGATAGATGGTTTTAAAGAAGCAAGTTTGGAAGATATATCTATTCCAAAAGGAATAAATAAACCAATTGAGTCTTATGGAAAAATTGGAAAGAGTGGTAAAAAAGGAAATATCCCAGCTCAGATTTCTGGTGCAATATACTCCAATATGAATTTTAATACAAATTTTGGAATGGGATCAAAAATTAAATACTTTTATGTGAATAGAATGTCACAAGGATATCCATCAACAAATATTATATCATTTGATGACATAAATAAACTTCCAGAAGGAATTGAAATAAATTATGAAAAGATGATCGATGCAAACATTAAAAAGAAAATAGAAAGAATATTATTAGCCGCAGGAATAAATTGGAATGAAATTCAGGGGCAGAAATCGTTATTTGATTTTTAAGGTATATATATGGTAATAACATGGTATGATGGAGATTGTAGAGAGATTCTTAAAACTATTCCAGATAAGAGTATAGATTTTGTTGTTACAAGTCCGCCATATAATATTGGAAAAGATTATGAAGTCTATAAAGATAATATTTCTCACGAAGAATATTTAGAATTTATGAACACTGTTATAAAAGAATTATACAGGATTGTAGTAGATGACGGAAGAATTGCTTTTAATGTTCCACATGTTACAAAAGATATTCGTGAATTGAGAGGAAACAAATCATTTCCTATTGTTGATTTCTTAAATTTATTTTTTAAAAATGAATTTAATATTCGTGAAATTATAACATGGTTTAAATCATCGGATGAAAATCACTTTTCTGGTGGATCTACAGCTTGGGGGTCTTGGTGTTCTGCTTCAAATCCACATTTAAGAGGACAAGTGGAAACAATAATTGTTGCTAATAAGGGTAGTTGGAAAAAGGAATCTGGTTCAAAAATTTCAGATATAACAACAGAAGAATTTAAGATTTGGACAAAAAGTGCATGGTTTATACATGCAGAAACAAATCGTGACCATCCAGCTCCATTTCCAATTGATATTCCTTTAAGACTTATAAAATTATATACTTTTGTCGGAGACATAGTCTTAGATCCATTTGTTGGGAGTGGAACAACACTTCGTGCATGTGAAATTTCTAACAGAAATGGAATAGGAATAGATATTAATCCAGAATATAAGAATAATATGAGACACAAAAGATTTGTTTTTGATGAAATAAACAAAAACACTTATAAAGTAAGAAGAAGAAAATCACTATTTAATTAAGGAGAATAAAATATGTTAAAACAAATATTTTTAATAAATTCTGATCTAAAAATGGATAAAGGAAAGATTGCTGTGCAAGTAGCACACGGAGAAGTTATATATTTAGAAAATATATTTTATAATCATACTAGAAATTTAGATCCAGAATATTTGAGATATATAGAATGGAGACAAAAAGAAATACTTCCAATTGGAATGATGAAAAAGGTTGTATTAAAATCAACAGAAAGTGAAATAAGAGATATCTATATCAGGTTAAAATCTCTAAATATTTGGTCTTATCTTATATTCGACAAGGGTTTAACCCAGATTCCAGAAAATAGTCTCACGTGTCTTGTTGTCGAGCCATTAGAAGAATCTCAATGTAATACTCTGTTCGGAAATTTAAAGTTGTTGTAAATATGAGTTCCAATGTTCCAATAAGATATATAGGAGGAAAATATTATATGAAAGATTATATACTTCTAATTCTTCCAGAACATGATATATTTGTAGATGTGTTTGGAGGAGCTGGACACATAATCTATAATAAAGAATGTAAAAATAATAAAGTTAATATTTATAATGACATTAATTCTGATATGACAAATCTATTTTTACAATTTCGGGATAATACAGATGAAATATGTAAAAAATTAGAATTGACACCATATTCAAGAAAACTTTATGAAGAATACAATACAGCATATATGAATAGAGAAATATGGAATACTAAGTCTAATTTAGAAAAATCTATGATCATATATTATCTTCTTAAATCTTCTTTTAACGGAATTATCGGGAATAGTGTGAATAATACAGCATTTTCAACAGCAAAGAAAACTGCAAATTCATACTATGAATCTATAAAGAAAATCAGAAATATATATAAAAATGTTGTTATAGAAAATAAAGATTTCAGAGATGTTATAAAAAAATATGATTCTCCAACAAGTGTTTTTTATCTCGATCCTCCATATTTTGGAACAGAATACTTATATACATCAATATTTACAGAAAAAGACCATTTGGACTTATTTGAAGTTCTTAAAAGTATAAAAGGAAAATTTATTTTATCTTATTATCATTGTAAAATAACAGAGTTATATAAAAATAATAACTTTATTTTTACAGAACACAAAGTAAAGAATTCTTTTGGTAATGAAAAGATAGAATTAATTATAACAAATTTTGAACAGAAAATACGAACAAAAAGAAAATCATTATTCGAGGAATAATCATAAAACAATTAACTATTTATACTTAAAATTTTATTTATAGTTAAGGACAAATAATGTGTGATATTCAAGAATTGAGTTGTAAAGTATGTGGTAGCCCAATTGAGATTTGTGGAGATATATGATCGACTCTAAATTTTCAGAACACAGACTTAAAGAAATTGAACAAGTGAGAATATTCATAGAAAAAGATGGAAAGAAGATTATTCTTGCAGATACATGGAGGATTAAGAGAGTTTATGATCCGGATAATTCAGCAGATGGTATATGTAGTGGTATATATTATCCGCAACAATATCCCAATTCTGAAATTCATGTTGAAGTTTCAGTATTGTGTGGTTTATGGATAAGATTGTGGTGAGTGAAAGAGAATAATTATGAATACAATATCTATCAGAAAAGAAATGCTTAAAATTAGAGATACAATATTACATACACTCGAAAGAAATGGTGAATTTTATAATGTGTATTTTACCGATCAAGATAATACAATTGATATAGATTACATGGGAGAATCATTTAAACTTATTATAGAAAAATGTAATAATTAAGAGGAAAAACATGAAATCATTATTCAATGACGAAGAACCAAAACCATTAAGTAAAGAGAAAATACATATGATTAAAGAAAACTCTGGTATTCCTTCATTATTACCAGAAGAATTGGATGAAAGAGTAAAAGAATATAATCAAGAGAAAATTGAAGATTCACTTTTACTAAAAGAAGTAAATACAAACCCTTATTCTGATAATCCACCACAAGTTTTTATAGATGGAAAAAAGATTCCTGAGGGGATGCAAGCATCCGGATCATTTTTTATAAGAGGAGAAGAACTTTTTGCAGACATTAGACTAGAATTTAATGTCAGACACCCAAAATATTCTGAATATTTTAAAAAACTCAAGATACTTGTAAAAGAAGCACAGAAAGATCATGTTTTACTTTCATCGTCAGGCATATAATTATGACAAAAATAAAATGTCCCATATGTAGAAAGGTAAGTGGAATATATCTTGAAACAATAAATCATCCACTTCCTAATCAAGAGTATGATGGAATCGGTGTGTTCTGTGAATGTTGCGGAAAAATTGGAGAAGTTGATATTAAAATAGAAATAAAAAATACAAAAATAAATACAGATAATTTTATAAAAACAAACAAAGAGAGAATAGAAAAAGAACTCAACGATGCACATGCTGATTGGGTAAAAAATAGTATGGGAAGATGGTAAATTATGACAAAAGTAAAATGTTCATTTTGTTTTGAAACAATGGATGAAGACGAATTTATTGCACACGCAAAAGAAGATCACACAGAAGAAATAATAGACGATTGTATGACACATAGTGGAATTTTGGAATATTCACAGAAGGTAAAAATATGACAGAAATATTTTTAAAGTGTAGAAAACATGGATTAACTCATGTGGAAAAATGGGATCTTACACATGATGATATTACCACCAAATGCGGATGTTCATTTAAATTTAATAGTGGATATGTAAGAAATATGACAGAGGAAAAGGAACAAGAAAAGAGCAGAAAGTATGTAGATGACCATAAAGGTAGAATGTACCAAGATGGTAGTCGTGAATTTGAAGGAATTATGCTTCAAGATGGAAGTTATATATGAACCAAAAAGATGCAAACAAAATATTAAGATTCTATGAAACTGAAATCAAAGATGCACCATGTTCAAAAGATCATCATTTAAATGTTCGTGGTGGATTGTTAATTCATCTTAAAAATACTGAAGATGCAGCAAGAGAAATAGATCCTCTTAATGAACAACTTCATTCTTTAGCGAAAATTCATGATATTGGAAAAGCAAGAACATATATTATAAATAATAAAAACTGGGTTAATTATTCAAAACCAGCTGTTGATCATCTTATTAATACAATTGCAATGATTACAGAAAGTGGATATCATTTAACACAAGAAGAACTTCATGCTCTTCAATTTCATCATGGTGGATGGAGTCCTTTTGCAAAGAACGCAAATCTCACAGAACTTGCGATAAAACTTCACACAGCAGATATGCTTGCGATGTCAAGAGAAGACAATAATAGTCATGTAAAGAAGGTATAATTATGCAAATAAAAGAATGTAAAAGTCAAGATCTTATCATGAAAGAAATAAAACAAAAACTTATAGAAATAATAGATAAAATTAAATCAGATTATAAAAATGATTTGATTGTTTACCGAAAATTTCCTAATTGGAATACCTGTTATCTTGCAGAAATCACCATTAGTCAAACAAAAATATTTGGAAAAGTTATTTATGAAGATAAAGAAAGCAAAGATATATTAACAGTTTCCTTAAATGGAAGAGAACTTATAATTAATATTATAGATCCATCTGAATTTATTTATCCTCTTGCTAAAGAAGAATTTACAAAATTTGCTGAAAATAATGGAAACAGTATTGATACTATCATTTTCACTAAAGATTTTTAACTTAATTGATAAAATATGAATTTTATAAAAAGATTTATCAGAAGAATGATATATGAGATGAAATTTGTTATTTGGACATGGAAAACAAAAGAGGAGATAAAATTATGAAAGAAACTAAGGAAATCAATTCAAAATCAAATATTGTAGATAGAAAAGCAAAAGAACTTTCGAACAAAATGTCTAAATTTAATTATGTTATTACAGAAGAAAGAGTTAATCCTGCCTTGAAAAAGATGTCAAAAATAATAAAAATGATGGGATTTACAAAAGATCAAACACAACAAATTATGGATTCTGTCAGAAAAGATATTGTAGGAAAAGAAATGCATATAGGAGACAATTTTCACGAACTTATAAAAAGATCTTTTACAACAGCTTTGACAAAAGTAATAGAAGACATGAAGGAGAAAAAATAATTATGGAAACCAAATATGTAATATGGTTATCTGAAAGTCAACTACTCCGTGCTAAAGCATCGGAGCTTGTCAATGATGGAGACAATTAAAAGTTGCACTAGAGGGCACTAAAATATGCAGACGCAGAAGAACTATAAGAACGTTGGAGCGCAAATCCTAACTCCAAATAATTCGACAGAACCATTAAATGTCACGTTCAGTGGCAGCACTGAACTAAGTTCTTCTTGCAACCTCGAAGGATGCTCAACTAAACTGGAAAAGGCTGAAATCAGCAGAGTTCCAGTAATAAGTAAAAGCAACAAGCCACTGATGCCATGCAAGCCAGCGAAAGCAAGAAA
>Ga0180732_1000794_pt1 | contig 23125 bp, 21 predicted proteins | sample KR11_01MetaG_FD_148674 | JGI IMG/M metagenome (GOLD analysis project Ga0180732, IMG submission 148674) | Groundwater microbial communities from the Olkiluoto Island deep subsurface site, Finland - KR11_0.1 MetaG | ecosystem: Environmental > Aquatic > Deep subsurface > Groundwater | place... | reverse complement strand
ATTCTTCATAGCGGCGATCTTTATAGCAGTGGGTGTAATCGGAGTTGTAACAACCAACGTGCAGAGCATCACTGCTTCTTATGGAATGGGCAGCAAGACGCTTGCAGACCAGTTAAAGACCGACATCACCATAATCAATGATCCTGCGGCGATACCATATATAAACAACAATTATAGCTTTTTCGTCAAAAATACAGGTAAATCCACAATTGACCCCACCACTGTAAATATGTTCATAGATGGAACTTATATTATTATTACCAATAAATGGACTGTAATGGAAGGTGGGACTTTGTGGTACCCCACATATGTCTTAAGGTTGAATTATACAACTGCCACTCAATTTACAGCAGGGGATCATACCGTTCGTGTAGTTGCAGGTAATGGAGTTTTCGACACAATGCCTTTCAGGAGATGATATTTATTATAACAGGCATACGTTCCTTTGATCTTGCCCGCGATGAACTGTGCAGGAAACTTGGCGGCGGTTTCCCCCCTGGCTCAATAGTAGTTATAGAAGGAGGAAGCGGCAGCGGAAAGAGCACGGTATGCCAGCGCCTCGCTTACGGGCTCATGGAGAACGGGGCTTCAGTCACATATATTTCGACGCAGATGACAACCAAGGGTTTCATCAACCAGATGTATTCACTGAATTATGGCATAGCCAGTTTCCTGCTAAAGAAGATGCTTCTCTACATACCCGTTCTTTCCCTGATGGACCCTTCTGCGCCAAGACTTGATTTCATAGAACGATTAAGACAGGCTGAAGCGCTTTTTAAGAACGATGTAATTATAATCGACACCATATCCTCTCTAATCAAACACAGCGTGAATATGGAGAAAGGGCTTGAGCTGATATCTTTTTTCAAGAGATTGACTGGAGTAAAAAAGACGATAATAATTTCCATAGAACCATCAGAACTCGAACCACGCATACATTCGGAATTCGTTTCATCAGCGGATATAAACCTGACTCTGAAAATAAGCACGCTTGGCAGTAACATCAAGAGAACCATCATTGTAAACAAGTTCACAGGCGCCGGTGCTTCGGTTGAGAGCATGATAGGTTTCAGAATAGAATCAAACGTGGGTCTTGTTGTCGAAATAGCATCCGTGTCGTGATGGAAATGGCAGCCGATATCGATGAAGCGCTTAAGAACAACAGGGTTCTTTCGGATTATCTCGAAAATTTCCAGAAAGAACACACAAGTACCCCTTCTTTTGTTACCAGTATACCCAGAGAGATGAGTCTTGAAAAAGCCCCTAATATAATATATCCTGTGGGAGACCCTGTATTCATACACATATACGGCGAGCATCTGAAAGATATTGATTATATTGTCATCGAACCGCAGCTTAAGGAGGAAGAAAAAGAGTTATACGTTGCAGTTCTTGACCGGGTTCTTGAGGAAGGCGTGAGAGTGGTCTCAAAAGAGAACCTGAGGGAGACGGTCTCAAAACTCATTGACGAGATAGTAAAGGTGGAAGCATTTAAGAAAAGGTCCCTTAAATCTTCTAAGATCAGTGTCACGAAAGAAGAGTATGATAAGCTGAAATATCTGATAATAAGGGACATTTTTGATTCGGGCCCGGTCGAGCCAACGCTGCGTGACCCATATCTTGAGGATATCCACTGTGTAGGATTGAATCCATTATCGGTCGTCCATAAGATATTCGGAAATATCAATACCAATATAAAGTTTGAATCAAAGATGGCGCTTGATAATTGGCTGCGTTCAATTAGCGAACGCATAGGGCGGCCCATAGGCGACGCAAACCCGATAACAGGAGGAACTCTTCCTGGCGGGTCTCGTATCGGGATAGCATACAGCGACGATATCAGCAGGCGCGGAAGCTCATTCACTATACGGAAATTTACAAAAACTCCCCTTAGCATAACCCAGCTTATCAAATATGGTACAATTAGCTGCGAGGAAGGGGCATATCTCTGGCTCTGCCTTGAGAATGGCATGAGCGTCTTCCTGTGTGGGGAGACTGCAAGCGGGAAAACGGCAGCCATGAATGCTACGCTTGTTTTCATCGACCCCAAAGCCAAAATATTCAGCGCAGAGGATGCTACCGAGGTCACCCCTCCCCACGACGTCTGGCAGCAGCTTGCGACTAAAGAGGAAGGCGAGGAGGAATCGCAGGTACACATGTTCACACTTCTAAAAGCAGCCCTTCGTTCGCGCCCCAATTATATCATCGTGGGCGAGATACGGGGCGTAGAGGGCGCAGTTGCGTTCCAGGCAATGCAGACAGGGCATCCGGTGATATCCACCTTCCATGCGTCATCTGTAAAAAGAATGATACAGAGGTTCGTCGGCGCCCCGATAAGCGTCCCGGTCACTTTCATAGATAACCTGAATGTATGTGTTGTGCTTCATGCGTTTTACAGGGAAGGTATTCTTATCAGGAGGGTCATTGCAATAGAAGAACTTGAAGGGTATTATGAGGAAGCTGGAGGAGTGGTGACTCGGGCGGTATTCCAGTGGAACCCGGCAGAAGATAAACACGAGTTCAGGGGATTGAATAACAGCTTTATTCTGGAAGAAAAGATTGCGGCAAAACAGGGATACAAAGATAAAAGAAAGATATATGATGAAATGAATATAAGGACAAAGATCCTTAATGCGATGATCGAACACAACATATTAGATTTTGATGAGACGTTCAAGATCGTGAAGGCATACAGGGAATACGGGCTTGAAGGACTTCCATTCCCCATCTGAGGTTATATGGAACTGGACGAAGCTGTTAAAAATAACCCGCATCTTGGAATATACCTCCAGAAATTCCAGGAACAAACTGGAGTTATACCATCACTGATCCCACAACTTTCAAGAGATATAGATAATAAAAATATTAATATCATCTATCCGGTAGGCGACCCGCTATTCATACATTTATATGGTACGCAAAAAATCGGGATAAAATATTATGTGATCGAACCTGAATTGACACAGAACGAGCAGGAAAAATACCAGGAACTGCTCGGAATAATATTGAGACGAACGCCTGAAGAACTTGCGGCAGACACTTCGGATAAACTCAGGGAACATTTCAATAAACTCCTGGATAAAGTGACCATTATAGGAAGGCCAACAAAAAGCAAAGAAAAAGTTTCACTCAAAGAAGATGAGTTCAAGAAAATAAAATATTTTATTGACCGCAACATGGTGAGTCACGGTATAATCGAACCCCTTGTCAGGGATCCTTATCTTGAAGACATTCACTGTATCGGCAAACACAATATTTTCGTAGTTCATAAGGTATTAGGGATGCTGGAGACGAATATCCATTTTTCAACAGATGAGGAGATCGACGACTGGATGAGGGTAATGAGTGAAAGGATCGGAAGACCTGTAAGTGATTTCAGGCCAATTGCAGACGGCGCGCTTCCTGACGGTTCTCGAATCAACATCATTTACAGCCGTGAAATAAGCAGGCGAGGCAGTTCTTTTACTCTCAGGAAATTCGCCGCTATCCCGACAAGCGTCACACAGCTCATAAAGTGGGGAAGCATCAGCGCCGAGATCGGGGCATACCTGTGGCTGTGCCTTGAGAACGGCATGAACGTATTCGTAAGCGGGGAAACTGCCAGTGGAAAAACAACTGCTCTTAACTCGATAATGCCTTTTGTTCATTCAAAAGGCAAGGTTTACAGCGTGGAAGATACAGCCGAAGTAACGTCACCGCAGGCGGTATGGCAGCAGATGATAACACGAGAAACAGGACCTAAGAATTCCCAGGTTGATATGTTCACCCTCCTTAAACTTGCTTTGCGCTCACGTCCGACCTACGTGATAGTAGGTGAGATAAGGGGCGTTGAGGGGTCGGTTGCATTCCAGGCAATGCAGGCTGGCAATTCGGTCATGGCTACGTTCCATGCGTCATCTGTAAAAAAACTCATCCAGAGGCTCACGGGCGACCCTATCAGGGTCCCTGTTACATTCATCGATAACCTGCATGTTGTAATGATATTGCAGGCGGTCTACAGGCAGGGTGTCTTCCTGCGCAGGTGCGTATCGGTTGAAGAGATAGAGGGGTATATGGAAGAATCAAAAGGCGTTATTACAAGAGCAGTCTTCCAGTGGGACCCCCTCAATGATACGTATAGTTTCAGGGGATTGAACAACAGCTACATACTTGAAAATCTGATCGCCCATAAACTGGGGTATGCCGATAAAAAAAAGATATATGTTGAGCTTGAATTGCGCGCAAAGGTTCTGAGAAAAATGGTAGAACTGAATATTACTGATTATTATAAAGCCAAGGACATAATATGGTCGTTCGAGAGGGGCGGCGTTGAAGGTCTTCCGTTTAGCATATAGGTAAAACATGTTCAAGAAAGCTTTCGAGTGCATGGAAATGACACAGCGGCAATACGTCATGAAAATTGCCTTGCCGATAATATTTATGGGTCTCTTCTTCCCGATCATCATGTTCCTCCTTGTCCCTGACCTTATAACAGGTACTTTCACATACATCCTTTTATTGGTGCCTGTGCTCTTTATTGGAGCTGCGCTTTTCTATCCCTCGACCGTGATGGGGACCATGAGAAGCCAGATCGAAGTGAATATGCATTATTACATCACGCATATGGGAGTGCTTGCAGCTTCTAACATGGCGCGAAAGGAGGTCATCCACCAGCTTTCAATGAATAAGTCGTATGGTTATCTTGCCATCGAATCTGGAAAGATTTATTCATTGATGACTGACTGGAATTTCAGTCTGGCGCAGGCTTGCAGGTTCGTTTCAAAGAGGACGCCATCCCCGATCTTTTCGGATTTTCTTGACAGGCTTGCGCACTCTTCAGAAGCTGGTGAACCATTCGACCAATTCGTATGGACAGAGCAGAAGGTCGTCATGAACGAGTTTGACACCATGTACAAGCAATCACTTGGACAGATCCAGATGACAAAAGAGATATTCGTGGCTATGATGACAGCCCTGATCTTCCTTACCTCGATATCACTGATAATGCCTATTATCACTGGCATGGAACCAGGTATTCTAATGGCTGGTTCAATTGTGACATTCCTTGGCGCGGAAGGGATACTGGTGTTTGTCATGAAATCCAAATCTCCAAAAGACAAAATATGGCATACCCTGAGCATTGAGACCGAAGCTGACAGGAAAATACGCATGTCATTCCCTGTTTCGATGATCGGGTCAATGATCTTATCAATTATTCTGATGCTATGGGGTGGAGGACTCGCGATCACCCTTAAGATCGCTTTAGCCCTCACGCCGTTTGCCTTAACTGGTTATATTGCAAGCAAAGAAGAGGAATTGATAAAACGTAAAGACGACAATTTTTCTGCATTCATACGCGCTCTTGGTTCTACGTCTGGCGCCCGCGGGGGAATTATCAGGGACTCGCTGCGCAACCTGACATATCATGATTTCGGCCCCCTGACGCCTGATATAAAGGAGCTTTATAAACGGCTTGAGACGAGGATAAATAAGATCATGTCCTGGAATTATTTCGCAGCAGGGACGGGGAGCAACCTTATCGAACGGTTCGGCACAATATTCGCAGAAGGTATAGACAAGGGAGGAAAACCCGAATTGATAGGTGAAATAGTCGGTGATAACTTCATGAAAATAGTATCATTGAGAAAACTGCGCTACTCACTTGCATCAAGTCTTGTTGGGGAGGTGTACGGGCTGACTGGAGGTATTGCTTTTACCATGTTCCTTACTCTTGCGATAGTTAAGATGCTTGTAAACATATTCGAAGGCACCGATGTACCTGCGGGGATGACATCTATCCTGTCACTGGGCTCAGTGATGGATATCAATTTCCTTGCATTACTGCTTATGGGGATGATGGTTGGTCACTCTTTCCTTTCAGCCATACTCTTGAGGGCTGTGGATGGCGGAAGCCTGTTCAATTGTTATATTCACTTTGTGGGTATGGTCTGGCTTTCAGCAATTCTTGCAGAGGTATCTTTTGTGGTCATGACATCACTTACATGATGTGAGCAAAAATACTTTCGCGACGCTTGCTGCGAATTTATATACACAGATGAACCTGTGAAAGTCAAGGTGGTAATATGAACAGGAAAGAGTTACGTCACGACAGGCATACGGTGTCGCTACTGACGGATCATATGGTATTCACCCCGAAATACAGGGGAAAGATGCTGGTTGGCGATGTGGCGATGATATGCGAGGGGATAATTTGTAAGACCTGTGTGGAGATGGATATTCAAGTTATAGAAATAGCTGTCAACCCCGACCATGTGCATATTTTCTTCAAATATCCTCCGAAGTATTCTTTGAGTTACATTGCAAAGAAGATAAAAGGAGTTTCGAGCAGGATTTTAAGGAAAGAATTTCCCCATTTACGCGAATGGTGCGGCGAGCATTTCTGGGCTCCGAGTTGTTTCCACGGGTCTGTGGGGCAGGGATGGGATGTCGTGGAAAAATATATTCGTGAGCAAGATGTATATGAATATAATAGGGATAAATAAGGAAAACGATAGCTACAGGCCCTGGAACATTTGTCCGGGGTATACCGTAGTGACTGAAGACGATGGGGATTTTGTGCATCCATTGGAATATCTTGAAATAGAATAACAATTGTGGTGCTGAAATTGGGGCACGGATAAAATTACAAAGAAAATAGCATTTATGGATAAGGAGTTTGTTCATAATATCCTTCTAAAATGATCTCAAGGCGTAGAAATGCCTTTAAAACCGATGAGTTTTATTATCAAAATTGTATTTCAGCTCACAACGATGTACTAATTACAATATATAAAGTGGCTATGGAAAAGGTTATATCAAATGACCCAGCACCTCATGAGCATGGGAGAATACAAGTGTAAAATTAAACCCGCTGAGTTCTTCGATATTGCAGCTCTTCAAGGTTTTTATGGGCTTGAAATTGGCGGTCTCACAGGGAAAAATGATTTTGTCAGGAAATACTGGGAAAACATTGCACTAAAATTGACATTGCGTGACTCTATTGAAAAACTCCTAACCAAACGCGATAATATCCGCGTAGTTGATTTGGGCTGCGGAAGCGGGGAAGGTTTTGAGTTGCTTACCCATATTCCTGCCAGCCAATCTTTCAGTTCAGGTAAACAGTGCTTTATTTTGTCTCCAGACCAGATATCTTATACAGGAGTTGATATCAGCGGTTCCATGGTTCAGCAGGGCAGGAAAAATTATGAGAATCAGTACAATGTCCGGTTCGAACAGGCGGACCTGAATGAAGGTTTTCCACTCATGGATGAGCAGCCGTTTGACATTTACTTTTCGTCTTACTCATCTCTTTCGCATCTGGCACCCTATAAGCTCCAGATGCTTGTTGAAAATATACTCACTCATGCCCAACCCGGAGCTATCATATTTTTTGATTTAATCGGGAAATATTCTCTTGAATGGCCGAAGTACTGGAATGAGAATAGAACGATGCTTCCCTACAACATGGCATATCTTACCCCGCCTGAATTGTGGGACAAAGAACAAATCCAATGGTATGACGTATGTTTCTGGACTCCTGCTATGCTATTCCAGACTCTAGATGCCGCGTCAAAGAAGATGGAGAAGTGCATGCAGGTAGTTAAATCTACTGACCGCTCAATTTTCTTGGGCAGGCATATGGAAACAGGTATCTTCGGCGCACCGCGCTTGAATTATCGGCATCAGGTAAATCACCTGTTTGATCATGAACATAGAGAAGATATCGAGCACCTTTTCATTAATCTTGACTGGTGCGCGGAACTTGAAAAAGTAAAGCCCGATGTATGGGCAAGGTTGTGTGATTATAAAGAAAAATGGAACTGCATCATACGCCTTGTTGAAGCATTGCTTCATGGAAATGACAGTACTGTTTCGAGCTTGATCGAGTCAACGTCAGAGGATTTATCAAGCGAGCTAAAGTTCCTGACATGGCTTTACAGGAACGCAATCCGGTTCCCTGCTGTAGATTTCTGGGCGAGTATAATGGGACCGCAGATTGCTGTTATCCTGCGTAATATAGAACTGTCCTTCGGACCTGCATTAGGATGTGGGCATGGGCTACTTTGCGTAGTAGAGATCACCGAATCTTTTGACAAGTGATTTTCTTATCCTTATAAACCATCCATATAAATGCGTGCCCCATACAGGTTGATGAAAGCCAAAATGACGAATCAACGATAATATCCTCATGCACCTGCGACATGATGCTCCGCACCTTCCAGTGCGGGGAGTCGGTTACTTCGGGGATATCAAGGAATAAATTCTTCAAATCCACCCAAGGACGGTTCGGGGCTGCCTTTAAAATCTCAACAAAAACAAAAAAACCGTAATAGCAATTGAAAGTCTATTTAAAAACGGGGATGAGGATCGAGCACGACCTTGTGTCGCTCGATCCCGTTCAATGATCGTTACGGCGATATTAATACTCTCAGATAGCAGTGGTATTACATCATCATACCGGGAGGCATGCCGCCCATACCACCCATACCGCCGCACGACCCGCCGCCGCATTGTCCGCCTGCTGTAGCGGCAAGCACGTCGTCTATCCTCAGGATCATTATAGCAGCCTCTGTCGCAGAAATGATCGCCTGCGTCTTAACGCGAAGCGGCTCAATAACTCCATTCTCCCACATGTTCTCGACTTTTCCCTCAAATACGTTAAGCCCGCTGTCCTTGTTCCCGCGCTCGTGCTCGCTTCGAAGTTCAGCAATCATATTGATAGGATCAAGACCCGCATTCTCAGCCAGTGTTCTGGGGATAACCTCCAGCGCTTTCGCAAATTTTGTCACAGACAGTTGTTCTCTTCCTTTCAGTGTGGAGGCGTACTCATTCAACCTGAGCGAAAGCTCGATCTCAGGCGAGCCAGCCCCTGCGACAAGCTTCTCATCTTCGATCGCCACGCCAACAACCCTTAATGCATCTTCAAGAGCGCGTTCTGTGCTGTCTACAACGTGCTCGGTCCCGCCCCGGATGAGTATTGATACTGCTCTTGGATTGCTGCAGTCAGTGATGTAAATCATCTTGTCCTCGCTCTTCCCCCTTATTTCCACAAGTCCGGCGCTTCCGATGTCTGATTTGTCAAAATCATCCACGCTTGTTATAAGGGTTGCACCTGTTGCACGCGCCACTTTTTCAATGTCCTTTTTCTCAACGCGCTCAACAGCAAGGATATTTGCTTTTGCAAGGAAGTACTGGGCGATATCATCTATTCCCAATTGACAGAGCACTACGTTCGCCCCGGTTGCAGCGATCTTGTTAACAATGTCATGGACTATCTGCTCTTCCCTGTCAAGGTAATCCTGAAGTTCATCAGGTGAAGATATTTTTATCTCAGCCTCAAGCTCCATCTTGCTGAATTCTATGGGCCTTGTGACAAGAGCAAGCTTCGCATTCTTCACTTTGCTCGGCATATTGGCATGCGCTTTGTCCTTATTAAGGACGATACCATTAATGAGTTCGCTGTCATCAAGGCTTTTTCCAACCTTTTTCTCGATCTTGATATTATCAATGTCAACTGATTTTTTTCCATCCTCTTCGTCTACGATCGCCCTTATCGCTGACACTACTATCTGTGCCAATTTGTCCTTTGAGCCTTCTGTGCCCTTTCCTGTCATCGCTGTCTTTGCGATATTATTGAGAGCAGTTTCATCGTCTGCGACCGTATGAGTGATATCCTTTAGAAGCTCAACTGCCTTTTCTGCAGCCATCCTGTAGCCTGTTACAATGTTTGCAGGGTGGACATCCTGTTCCAGCAGTTGTTCTGCCAGTTCAAGCAGTTCTCCGGTAAGCACAGCAACCGTCGTTGTGCCGTCGCCCACTTCATCGTCCTGCGTCTTTGCAACTTCCACAAGCATCTTTGCTGCGGGGTGCTCGATATCCATCTCTTTCAGGATGGTTACGCCGTCATTCGTGATAGTGATGCTTCCGCCAACGAGCATTTTATCCATGCCCTTTGGTCCAAGCGTGGTCCTTACCGCAGCGGCGATAGCTTTTGCCGCCATGATATTATTGGTGCGGGCTTCTTTTCCACGGGTTCTCTCTGTGCCTTCTCTTAAAATTATGATTGGCTGTCCGCCAAGTTGTGCTGACATGAATATTATCCTCCAATTGTATATAAGTGTGTTTCACTCCCAACAATTATATAAAAATATTATGATTATATAATAGCGGGTCTCGGTTTTGTGCAAAACAATGTTTGAGGTTCTATATAAGAATAACGGTCAAGCTTTCAATTCTGGATATGATTTATCCAAACAAACCTGTTCAATATCCACAGTTAAAAGCGCGACAACTATAATATATTCCCGGTTAATTGTGCGGGTATGTTCACGATAAAAAACCATCTTGAAATCAGGAATGATCATTTAATAATTGGCGGCGCCGACACTACAGAACTTGTACAGCAGTACGGCACTCCGCTGTTTGTTACCAACGAATCTCGCGTCATCGAGAATTTCTCTGCATACAGGAAAGCATTTCCAGATGCTGATATCTACTATGCGGCAAAAGCCAACGGCAGTTTCGCTATTTTGAGGATACTTGCAAGGCAGGGCGCAGGCGCTGATGTCTTTAGCTTCGGAGAACTCTATATGGCGCTCCTTGCCGGGATACCGCGTGAGAAGATACTTTTTAACGGGAATTCAAAGACAGACTTTGAACTTGGCAAAGCTGTGGACCTGGGAGTTAAAGTTTCAGTCGATTCGCAGGATGAACTTCATACCCTGTCAGGGATAGCTGAAAAAGCGGGAAAGACCGCCAGGATAGCATTTCGCGTTAACCCGGATGTCTCTCCAAAGACTCATCCAAAGATAGCGACAGGTCTCAGTTCTTCCAAGTTCGGGATACCTTCTGGTGAGGTCGTCGATATATACCGCGAAGCTTCGAAGCTCCCCGGCGTCTCATCCTGCGGGATACACTGCCACATAGGCTCGCAGATACTTGATACATCTCCTTTTACAGAAGCAGCCCATAAGATGATGGACCTTGTGGAAAAACTGGTTGAACTTGGTATAGATCTTGAATTCGTTGATATGGGTTCAGGTCTGGGGATACCTTATAAGAAAGGTGAAAAAACCCCAACACCGCGCGACCATGCGAATGCTATTCTACCTGTATTTGATGAGAGGACAAAGGCTCTTGGCATATCTCCGAAACTCATTCTTGAGCCAGGGCGCTATATTGTCGGTGATACTACCATACTTCTTACCCGCGTCAATACAATGAAAAAAGCCGCAAAGAACTTTGTGGGCGTTGATGCCGGATTTAACCTCCTTGTACGCCCAACGATGTACGATTCTTACCATCATGCAGTTGTAGCTAACAAAGCGGCAACAAAACCTGAAGAAACATACACCATCGTCGGACCGATATGCGAGACAGGGGATATCTTCGCTAAGGACAGGGAGCTTCCCCTTATTGAAAAAGGCGACATCATTGCCATGCTTGATGCTGGTGCATACGGATTCAGCATGAGCAGCCAGTACAATGGGAGGCCGAGGTGCGCAGAGGTTCTTGTAAAAGACGGGGACTCTGATGTCATAAGAAGCGAAGAGGATGTCGGGGACCTGATGGGGAAGCAGAAGCTTCCGGCAAGATTGATGTGAAGTGAGCCTGAAGCAAACGCATTATAAACCTTAAAAATCAGCAAAGAACTGGTACGAACCCATACCAACTCAGGTTATAATGAGTTCGTATTGGGTTCTTATGGGTTATATCCACTTTAAAGGCTGTGTTTTGCTTTATATATTCATCAAAGTCGGCTCTGATAACTTTATTTTTTTAAATAAAGTCCTATAGCAAAATAACCCCTGCAAGATACGCCACAGCAAGATACCGCAGGAACTTCCCAACAAATACAAGCACAGCGAAGGTCGTGAACTTAAGCCTCAAAAGCCCGCCTGTGACCGTGATGGCATCACCGATGAGCGGAACCCATGTGAACAACAGCACATACGAGCCATATTTTGAGAAGTATTTTTCAGCTTTCTCAAGTTCTCGCTGATCGAACCTGAGATATTTTTCCATATATCCCCGCCCCTTGAGACCCAAATAATAACTGGTGCAGGCGCCAAAAAAATTACCGGTTGAGGCCACCATTACCACAGCCATGGCATTAAATCCCTGGGAGACAAGAAGAACCACAATGCCTTCGCTCCCGAAAGGAAGAATTGTGGAGGCTAAGAAACTTGAAATAAAAAGACCGGCATAACCATAATTCAATAATAAACCCTCAAGCGATTCGAACATGGAAGAAAAACCCCAATTACAGCAGTCCGATATTCGTCTTCCTCACGACCTCGTCATAATTCTTGTATCCGAGCGTCTTTTCGATCATATCAGAATGCTTCCCTTTTATTTTATTCAGTTCCGAAGATGTATAATCCGTGATGCCTTTTGCAAATACCTTCCCATCGCTCTCGATATCCACAATATCTCCCCTGTCGAACAGCCCCGATGCCTCAAGTATCCCTGAAGGCAAAAGCCCCATACCTTTCTTCACTGCATTTTCTGCCCCTTTATCTACGATTATCTTCCCGGAGGTTTTTGACAGGATTATCCAGCGCGTCCTGTTCCTGTACTTACCGTTCTGTGCAAGGAACAGCGTCCCGATGTTATCACCATTCATGACCTTAAGGATAACATCCTCAACTGCGCTATTGGCTATCACCATGTGGCATCCTGCTATGGAAGTTACCTTTGCAGCCTCTATCTTTGTCCTCATGCCGCCAACGCCTTTCATGCTCGTCGGGCTTCCGCCATAGCTCTCTATTTCAGGTGTGATATTTTCAATCGTGCTCAAAAGCCTGGCATCTTCATTTTTCTTTGGGTTCTTGTTGTACAGCCCGTCAATGTCAGATAAGAGGATGAGGAGTTCAGCCTCGACCTTGCTTGCCACCATTGCCGAAAGCTTGTCGTTATCCCCAAAGGTCGCCTCTATCTCATGCACGCATATCGGATCGTTCTCATTGATTATAGGCACAACACCGGCTTCCAGAAGCGCAGAGATGCTGTTTCGTAGATTTAAATACGTCATCCTGCTTGAGAAAGCCTCATAAGTGAGCAAAATCTGCGCTACCTTGATGTCGTATTTTTTAAACGCTGCCATCCATTCCTGCATCAGTATGTTCTGACCAACTGCCGCAGCAGCCTGGCGCAGCGGGATATCCCTTGGGCGAGAGGGCATTTTCAGTTCTTCAACCCCTATCCCGATAGCTCCTGAACTAACTATGATAACGGTTTTCCCTGTCTTCCTGAGTTCTGCGACTTGCCGGGCTGTGTCTTCTGTGAGTCGCCTGTTAAAGCTTCCATCTTCATTGGTCAATGACGACGTGCCGATCTTCACAACGATGGCCTTTAGATCTCTGAAAAGTTCTTTCCTGTCTATGGCGTTCATCTGATGCCATCCATTTTATCAGAAAAGCTTGAACTTAACTTCTTATGAGTGAACTTCTTGGCGCTCTTTCCAACATAGTCTGCCACTTTATCCCCTTTCCCGAGAAGCACATATTTGTAGATCAGAAGACCTTCCATACCCACAGGTCCGCGGGCGTGTATCTTGTTAGTGCTTATGCCCACTTCCGCACCTTTCCCGTAACGGAATCCATCGGAAAAACGAGTGGAAGCATTCCACATCACGCTTGAAGAATCAACGAGGCTTACGAATTTTGAAGCGTTTATCTTATCTTCTGTCACGATGGCATCTGTATGATGTGAGCCGTACCTGTTTATATGGTCAATAGCTTCATCCAGCGAATCCACTATCTTTATGGATAATATAAGGTCATTATATTCTGTGCTCCAGTCCTCTTCCTTGGCATGAAGTATGGCTTTAAGGAACCCTTTGTCTTTCAACAGCTTGAACGAAGGGTCGTCGCATCTCATTTCAACTCCTGCCCCCTCGTACCTCTTTCCGATCTCAGACAGGAACTTTCCTGCTATATCCCTGTGCACGAGCAGGGTTTCCATGGCATTGCATACAGCCGGATACTGCACCTTTGCGTCATAGCATATATCTATTGCTTTCTCCAGGTCTGCCTGTTTGTCAACATACACATGGCAGACACCGGATGAGTGACCAAGGACAGGGATCCGGGTATTGTCCTGTATATATTTTACGAACTCATTTGATCCCCTTGGAATTATGAGGTTAATATAATCATCAAGTTTGAGCATCTCATTAACCTCTTCCCTTGTCTCCATAAGCGCAAAAGCGCCGCTCGGCATACCCTGTGTGCCCTCAATGGCATTCACGAGAACATCAAAGATAGCCCTGTTGGAGTGAGCGGCTTCGCTGCCTCCTTTGAATATGGTGGCATTCCCGCTCTTTAAGCACAACGCCATGATCTGGGGGACAACATCTGGACGGGATTCGAATATGACGCCTATCACGCCAATCGGGCAGCTCACCTGGTACAATTCAAGACCTCTGTCAAGTTCAAGCGCTGATAGCGTCTTACCTACAGGGTTTTCAAATTTAATGACGTCTTTGATGCCTGCGATCATCTCGTCAATTTTTATATCATCGACTTTCAGCCTTTTAAGGAGAGATTTTGAGAGTTTCCCTGCATCCACGAGTTTTTCGGCTGTTGCAAGGTCTTTTTTGTTAGCACTTATGATTATTTCCCGGTTCAAATCTAAAGCCTTCGCCATTGATGCAAGGGCCCTGTCCTTCGTCTCTCCTGACACGCTGGCAATGGGGATTGAGGCGACCTTTGCATGTTTTACCCTGGTGATGAAATTTGAGATCATGTTTTCCTGATGATATTATTTAATAACTTGAGTTTTCTTTTACTTCATTTGACTTCTTAAATATATGGTTTTTGATGAGGTATGTTTATAATCAAAAACATTAAGTATTATACTATTAATATTATATCTATTATCTGGAGATAATATGGGTATTGAAAGCTTGATGAATATATCTTACTTTGAAGGTACGGAATTTATTAGCCCAAATAATCTGCTTATACTTGCAAATATTATTTTGATAGTTATCGCTTTCTTATTATTAGTCGGGCTTCGAAAGTCAAAAAAGAAACCCGAAACAAGTGTCGAGCCTCATATCCAGCCCAAAAAAGAAATGAAAAGCGAACTTTCCGGGATTGCTGATATCAAATATGAAGAGTTCATTGCTGAAAAATTCGAGCTAAAAAAAGATGTTTTAGCCGCAGAAACTCCACCTGAATCAGCATCCAGACAAGGAATTGACTCGTTTAGTACAGCAATGAAAGCTCTTGTTGAGCCGTTGATGAAGCCTGAAGATGTAAATGTTCTTGAAGCTGCGGGAGAAGCAAGTGAAGTCCCTGATAAATCGGCGTTGATAGAGCCTGAGAGTTTAGTAGAACCCGAGCCAGAGGTTATGGAAATAGATGAATTTGAACTTGAAGATGAATTGCCTGAAATGTTTGAAGCCCCTTCCGAAATCGAAATACCGCTACCTGTGAAGGAAGAAGAGAAGCCTGAAGAGAAGCCTGAAGAAAAGCCTGCTGTCACTCCTGAGCCTGAAGAAAAGCCACCTGTTAAGGAAGATGAGATGCCCCCAGAAGAACGCACACTGCCTCTTGAACTTTATTCAACGATGACGAAGAAAGTGGAAGAAACGGCAGCAGAAAATGTCGAGACACCGCCTGAGCCAGAGATACCGCCGGTCGTGACGGAAATGGATAAACTGTTAGGGGCTTTCACAGCGCCTCCTGAACCTGAGATAACAAAACCGGATGTAGAAGAGGAAAAAGAACCTGAAGTTGTCACAGCATCCCCTGATCTTAAGCTATTTACTTTTGATAAGGAGGAGAAGAAACCTGAATCTGTTGCCATGCCTGCATCACAAGAGTTATTGACCGCGGAAAAAGCTCAGGAACCCGCAACTGTAAATGTGACAGAAGGCCTGTCAGGTGAACCTGCTGTACCAGAACATAAAGAAAAGAAAGCTAAGAGAAAATCACTGTTTTGATCGAAATTACCTGGGCTTGAAATATTTCCATTTTTCCAGAGCTTGCTTTAATTCCTTGTGGTTAACTGCATATTGCTTAAGGTCAATACCATCCATTGTCGCTTCTATCGCCTGCATAGCTGCCATCGCCCCCGCGCGTGTTCCTTTCGGATGCCCGTGTATGCCTCCGCTTACAAGCAGCGTGCAGTCGTTTCCAAGGATTTGCATAACATTCGGCACCAATCCAGGATGCAGACCGCCTGATGAAACCGGAAGTACAGGTTTGATAGTTCCCCAGTCCTGCTCAAGCATGGTTCCAGGCTCTACACTGGGTGATCGAAGCATATCTGCGATATCAACGACTTCCTTTTTTGTCCCTACTAATTTCCCTATTGCTGTCCCCACATGGATCTCATCGACACCTATCAATCGCATCAGCTTTGCAAGGAAGTACATGGAAATGCCGTGCTTTGGATTACGGTCAAAAGCAGCATGCATAGCGCGGTGGGCATGAATGGCTAAGCCAAGGTCGCTGCACTCATCACGTAAGGTTTGGACAGCCGCAGTGCCGCAGGTGACCACATCGATCATAGCAAAACGAAAACCCGATTCGTGGAGTAGTTTCGCCCTCTGGATCATCAACTTTGTTTCGCCGGTGATGTTAAGCAGAGCATCTTTCTGTTGTCCAGTCTCTTTTTCAGCTCTGTCCCGCAGTTTTGCCATCCGGGCTACACGGTCTTCGAAACGGTTAAAAGAAGGTGACGTAAGGTTCTCATCATCTTTAACAAGATCAAACCCACCCATCCATGTTTCATAGGCGATTTTGGCATGTTCTGCCGCGCTAAAACCGATCTTTGGTTTGGGTACAGCGCCGGTAACAGGTCTTATCTTAACTTTCAGCAGGTCTCTTATACCTGTAATACCATGATGCGCACCCTTATAGCTCTTAATATATTTTTTAGGCAGGGAGGCATCAATTAGCTTCAGGTTCTGAAGCGCTTTCATTCCGAAGATGTTGCCAGCTATGCCACTCAGCAACTGAGGTGCGTTGCCTGGTTCCCAGAGGTCAAGCGGATATGCCACTTTCACGTATTTGCCATCGATATGGAATGCTCTCGCCTTTATCCTTTCCACCCGTTCAGGGAGTTTATGAAGTGTAGTCCATGTACCGGCAGAACTTTCAGATGCTATCCTCCCTGCTGCTTCCTTTTCGCTCATGCCCTTTGCAGGTTCAAAATAATACAGGCAGATAAGTTCGTCTTTCGCCGGGGTGTAACCCAAATCCACGAATTCATCATACCAGTCGATTTTTTCACTCATTATTCTCCTTTCGTTTGAAATTATCCCGATCTATATTCCGCAGCCCCATCAGGATAAAAGCAGCTGCTATTGTCAGTATAAGATATAACGTCTCAAGTAATTCTGCAATAAAGGGGTCAACATTGAAATCAAAAGGTCCGTATTTGTAAAGTTCCTTTACTGATAAGGTCACGATGCCAAGCAGTAAAGATGCAGCAAACATCTGAAACCTGAGGCTTTTACTATAAAATTCTTTATTAAAATCCTTTATAATTATCACGGCCAAAATAAGTAGGGCCAGACCCAATCCACCATTTAGCAACTCCAGATATCTATGAATCACACCTATCTCCTTTCCAGTATAAGTAAATCAGATATGTTCATGTTCGTATAAATGCTTTTGTAGATTTCATTTCAAAAATGAATTAATTTTTAGAGCAGATAAATTTATATTAAATAATGATAATATATAATGGACATGGATGAATTAAATGAGGAAGAAATAAACCCGGATGCAGTGTTCTTCAGGTGCCGCATTTGCAGCTTTGAATTCCAGGCAGACCCGAACTTTATACCTATCCCCTGCCCCCAGTGCGGGAGCGAGGATACGGAACGAATATAAGCATCATATTAAAATAAATATCATGAGGAACCCAAAAAAAAATGTTTGGATAGGATAGGAAATGAGGTTCCTCCAATCTCATATATGTAATTCTGATTTAAAGGATTTTTCCATAATTATACCCAAATTAATTCCAAATAATAATATGTAAATCACATAAAGGGATGTCAATGCATATCGAATTATCCAGTCCTGTTGATTGTCTGTGCGATTTTACTTATGATTTTTACTGGCAGCACATGGGCAAAAAATTGTCTCCCTCTGAAAAAATCCCCAACCAGAAGGGGACTTCTTATACATACGAAGACCTTGTAACATGTCTTTTACGCTGTGAAGATGTGCATATCTTAGGCAATGTTGGCAAACGGCTTGGCAGCAGTCTTGGTGTTGATCTTGTCTTTTTCGGTGGGACAGGAGGCACGCGCAAGACAGGCTCCATCATAATCGAAGGTGACGTAGATACCAGGATGGGCATCAGCATGGTATCGGGTTCGATCTATGTTAATGGGAGGGTAAAAGAGCCTATTGGAAATGTCATAGAAGTGGTCTCTGACCGTGAAGGCTTCCGCAAATACTGCTCCATAACAGGTTTGTTACAGGACGATCTCGATGAGACTGTTGCCAGCCCAAATGTTCTCACAAAGGAATGCCTTCGCATAAATGACAAAGTTATCAGGGATACTATCGCAGCGAGGCTTGATTCAAATAAGAGCGTGATCGTTAAAGGGAACTCTGGGATGAGTACAGGCATATTGATGAAGCGCGGGACAGTACACGTTTACGGGGATGCAGGAATGAATACAGGAGTGCTCATGAGAGGGGGGACTCTTACTGTTTGCGATACTGAGGAATTCGCGGGGACGTATATGAAAGGCGGGAACCTTGTCATAAGAGGAAAAGCAAAAGGGTATGTCGGAGCGAATATGAAAGGTGGGACGGTTTTTTACAGGGGCAAGGCGATCCCGGTTCAGGTGACTATGGATGAGAATGATATCAGGTTCCTTGTTAAGCTTTTCAGGATCGGACAGAGTGAAGCCATGATGTTTCGGAAATATTCGGTTTGAAAGGGGCTGTTATAATTAGTTTTGGTAGTTATCCGATGTGCAATATCTTTAACACTTTGCAAAAAGAAATATAGTTTAAACGAGTAAATATATATTCTATATTGCACATTAGACGCTTTGCAGAATAATCAAATATTTAACAAATCAGAAGTTTATCGGAGAAAAACCAAAATACATTGCAATTGTGATAGAACATTTAGAAGGAATGAATAATGATACAAAGATCTCCCGATGATGATAAAAGGTTGCTGCAACTTATTAAGTTAACAAACTTCCTGTCGTTTGGCCCTGAAACTACATCTATAGATCTTAAAAGTCTGAATATCCTTATCGGTATCAATGGTGTTGGAAAATCAAATTTGATTGAGGCAGTGGCATTGATGCGGGCAACACCTATGGATATAGGCGCAGTGGTTCGCAAAGGTGGTGGTGCTTCAGAGTGGATTTGGAAAGGAGAACGAAACAGTCCTGCAACCATTGAAGTAGTTGTTAGTAATCCAAAAGGAAAACAATCACTTGTTCATTTACTATCTTTTTTTTCCGAGAATCAGAGATTCCAGCTAGAAGATGAGAGAGTCGAGAATGAAGACGCTTATGAAGGTGAAAAACGCCCATATTTTTACTACCGTTTCGAAGGCGGTCATCCTATCGTTAATACAAATGACAAAAAAAGACGCCATTTAGCGAGAGAGACAATTGATACGACACTTTCTATCTTATCTCAACGCCGTGACCCGGAGCAATATCCCGAAATTTCACATCTGGCAGATTCTTATGGGAGTATACGTATTTATCGCGAATGGTCTTTCGGCAGGAATACAGTATTCAGAGAGCCACAGAAAGCCGACATGAGAAATGACAGATTAGAAGAGGATTTTTCCAATTTGGGGTTATTTCTAAACAAGATCAGTCGGCAACATCCAAAAGCTAAGAAGGAGATATTGGAGGGGCTTAGTGAACTCTACGAAAACTTGAGTGACTTCAACGTAAGTATAGAAGGTGGCACTGTTCAGGTATTCCTAACGGAGAACGAGTTTACGATTCCAGCTACACGTTTGTCAGATGGCACGTTGCGCTATCTTTGTTTGCTTGCTATCTTATGTGACCCAGAGCCTCCATCTCTCATTTGTATAGAGGAGCCAGAACTCGGATTGCATCCCGACATTCTTCCAAAACTGGCGGATTATTTGGTAGCTGCTTCAAAACGCACACAGCTAATTGTTACAACACACTCGGATATCCTTATAAATGCCATGACTGAAAGACCGGAAGTTGTATTGGTTTGTGAAAAGCACAATGGATGTACATCAGTTCGAAGATTGAAGGAAGAGGATCTTAAGGTCTGGCTAGAGAAATATCGGCTTGGAGAGTTGTGGATTCAGGGTCATCTAGGAGGTACACGCTGGTGAATAAAACCATCTACATTGAAGGAGGAGGCGACTCAAATGAACTTCACATACTCTGTCGTAAAGGATTCCGCAAACTGCTCGAAAATTGTGGATTTAAAGATAATATGCCAAGGCTCGTTTCTTGTGGGGGAAGAGAGTCAGCATTTAACCATTTTCAGACTGCTCATGCAAATAAGAGCAACTCTGACTATGTAGCTATGTTAATAGACAGCGAAAATATATTGACAGATTCGAATGAACCCTGGAACCATTTAAAAGAACGAGATGGGTGGGATAAACCATCTGGTTCAGAAAATGATCAAGTGCTTTTTATGACGACTTGCATGGAAACTTGGATCGTTGCGGATCGAGATGCATTAGCCAATCACTACGGAAGCGACCTTCAAGATAATGCATTACCACCATTAGTTGACTTGGAATTGAGATCTCGTCAAGAAATTATGGAAAAGTTATCCCCTAATAAACTGGAATCGCATCTTCCAAGCTTTGTTCGCGTCAAACGGATTTTAGAAAACAGATTACTCGAATAAAATAGTAAGAAGTAACTATAGTGGTGGGGGGGCGGGTGACCTTGACCACAATAATATCGGCGATGCAGCTTATTATATTGAAAAAAATGATATCTATTAATATTGTTGTTTTTTCTTGGATTTTGCGCCAGAATATCGTTGACGTTTGACAGAAGTCTTTATATCCCGGCTATGCGAAGGTTATTCATGGATACCGCATCCCTGCGACAGCGTATCGACCGCATCGTGCATACGCATTCTTCTGTCTTTGCAGCATCCATTTCAAAGTATGGTTTTTCTTGCGCCAGATGCGGGTGGTGCTGCAGGGAAAATTTCAAGATCAGGATAACGAAGGATATCTCGCGCCCGTCAAATGCGATATCTGTTTTTCCCGGAGATATCAGGCGCATTATGAAAGGGACGGGATTGCACTGGGATGAAATTGCAGAACCTGATATTTATTCATGCCTTGACGATGGTAAGAATATCAGGGCTATCGGCTGGATACTGCGCCGCAGTGATAAAGATGAGTGCATTTTTTACGGAAGTGAAGGCTGCAACATATATGAATGGCGGCCATTGATATGCAGGTGCTATCCTTTTTTAATGGACGAACAGGATGTTGAGATCATTCACTGTGAAGAGGCAAAGAGCAGGATCGAAGCCCGTAGCGCGAAACAGATAGCGCTTTTAGTTAAGAGATATGAGTTACAGAAGCTGCGCAATTACATCGGCATCATCTCGCAGTTGGGGGAAAAATTGAGATTGGCTGACCTGCATCCACTTCCTGATGGATATGATGGCGAGCTTATTGTATGCGATGGTGAGAGGTCAATTCCTGTGAAAGTTTCAATTCGTGTTGGCAAATATGGAAGGATACAATAATGATATGGTATCAGCGTCGAGAATGACTGTCTATGTACTGGCGCGTATCATAATTATATAAAAATTAAAAAGATTATTCTTCTGGAGTTTCAAATGAAGCCAAATATTCCTCGTATGTTTCATTTGGTCTTCTTGTATATACAATCGTTGTATCTTTTTGTTGTTTCGTTCCAGAACCAGAACTTCTTGAAATCCATCCAATTTTCTTTTTCTTCTTTTCTCCAGTTAATTTCTGGTGTTTTGAAGATGTTTGGTTTTTGTCGCTCATAATTTACTTTCTATAACATGTTTGGTTTGTGAGGCAATAAAGGAATATCTTGAAAAAGAAAAAACTGCAATTCTCGTCAGGTCTATATACGGGAACTGGCAAATTGACAATGGGTGAAAAAGTGACGCAGAAACTTCTGGAATTATTAAAAGATCTCTTTGAGGACATTGCTATCGAAGAGATGAAACATGCTGAGAAGATCGCAGAGCGGCTATTCTATCTTGGCGGGACTCCAACAACAAAGCCCACGCCGATAATTGTTGGCGGTTCTCTGGAAGAAATGATAAAGTCTAACCTGAAGGCTGAAAATGAGGCCATAGAACTCTATACTGAGATCATAAAATTGGCTGACACCGAAGGGGATTCGACCACCAGGCTCATGTTCGAGGAGATCATGACCAATGAAGAGGAGCACAAGCATACATTCACAATATTGTTGAAATGAGCCTCAAGCAAACATCGTAATATAGCTTAAAAATCTAAAATAAACTCTATTAAGAGCCACAAATTAATCTATGGCAACTTATAAATTTTAGACATGATTTACAGGATTAACAGGATTGGATTAAAAATTTATCCTGTAAATCCTGTTATCCTGTCGAATCGGCGCCTCCGTCTGTAATTTTTTATGAAAATAAGTGTTGGTTTTGCTTGAAATTTGAAAATAAAGAGTTTTATCGAATTTACCAAAGGCTCAAATAAGTTGAATTTAAAAAATCTTCGCATCAACCACCACATGCCACACCCCGGGTGAGTATTTCTTGATCCTTCGCGTTTCGATGATCTCCACAGTTCTCCTCAGCTTTCCCGTAGCTTCAACTATCCTCTCGACAGGTCGTTGCTCCACAGCTTCAGGCACAGCCTCATGGAAATGAAGGATCCCGCCCGGCACAAGGGCGCGGATGCCGTGCTCGATATATTGATGTGCGTCCAGGTATCCCATTATGACCCTGTCTGCGATACCGCGCGGGGTTACAAGAGAGCAGTCTCCCTCAACGGGTTCAATAATATTTTCCACCCGGTTCAACTTTATATTTTCCCTCAGATAACAGGATGAGACCGGATTTATCTCTATTGCGATAATCTTCTCTGGTTTAGAATGCACAGCCATAGGAATGGAAAAATACCCGATACCTGCGAACATATCAACGACCATCTC
>Ga0180732_1000793_pt1 | contig 23129 bp, 24 predicted proteins | sample KR11_01MetaG_FD_148674 | JGI IMG/M metagenome (GOLD analysis project Ga0180732, IMG submission 148674) | Groundwater microbial communities from the Olkiluoto Island deep subsurface site, Finland - KR11_0.1 MetaG | ecosystem: Environmental > Aquatic > Deep subsurface > Groundwater | place... | reverse complement strand
ATATGACCAGATTGAGAAGATTCGCGATCGGTTTGATCAAAAGCAAGGGGGCACGGAATGTTGCCCAGGCAATGCGTAAGCTGTCATTTAACGTGGGCTCTGTTCTTGGCTGCCTGAATATTACCGGAAAGAATCACAGCCCTTCAATGCATGTAGGGTTAGCATAAATTTACCGTGGTTTTAAGTTTGCTTTCCTTGAACTCTGGTAATCAATCATGCTATTCTTTCAATGAACTTCGTTGGACCTTTCTTGGTCATAATTTTACTGCTGTTAAGCAGAAAGATCGCAGATTGGATGTGCTCTGCATGTTGGTGTAAAATTCTCAGTCTTTTTTGGGGATGGCCAAGTGAGAGTGAGGCTGCATGAATGCAGCAAAGTATTGTGACCCTGTCTTTGTCCGTTGTTGTACCGCTCAGCAGAAATTAGGTCCCCTTGGAAACAGGGAGAGTTTATGGATCCCCTCAGAGAAAAGGAGTAGTGCCATGGAGAAGTCAATGTTCAACTTTCGGGTTGACGAGGAGCGTTGTATCCAGTGTGGAGAGTGCGCGTTGGATTGCCCTGCCGGGGTTATCATCATGATGGACGGCATCCCCCAATTCAATGAGGAGGGTGGTTGCTTCCGCTGCCAGCACTGTCTTGCCGTTTGCCCTACCGCCGCCGTGTCGATTCTCGGTAAAAATCCGGATGAGAGCCAACCGCTGGCTGGTGCTTTCCCCACCGCTGGCCAGATGACCGCATTGATCAAGGGTCGCCGGTCCGTTCGGCGTTACCGTGACGAGGAGGTAGCTGCCGACTTGATTGACGAGCTCCTGGACATTGCCGGCCATGCCCCCACCGGGGTCAATGCCCAGAACGTGCTGTTTACCGTGGTCAAAGAGCGTGCGGTCATGAATGCGCTACGCCAGGAGGTCATGGAGCGGCTCGGGAGGCTCAAGGAGAGTGGTGGGCTGCCGGATGGATTTATCGGCCAGTATATGGGCGGGGCCGTCAAGCTCTGGCTGGAGGAGGGCAAGGACATCATCTTCCGCGGTGCGCCTCACCTGCTCATCACCAGTGCCCCTAAGGACTCACACTGTCCGGCCCAGGACACCCTGATCGCTCTTACCACCTTTCAGATGATCGCCCATGCCCACGGACTTGGCACGGTGTGGGACGGTTTGTTCATGATGGCGCTTTCTCTCTGTCCGGATCTGGCAGCAAGACTCGGTATCCCGGAACAGCATCTGGTCGGCTACGCCATGGCCTTTGGCTGGCCGGCCGTTGAATATCATCGTAACGTGCAGCGCGCTCCGGCCCAGGTCAATGTGGTACGTTGATGATGGGCGAATGGTGATACGGAAGGGAGTGGCTTTTGTTTATGATAAGAGCTGAGAGCGGTAACGGCTTGTTTTGTCGAGAGTAATGCAGGTCAACTGACAGGAAAGGAGCAATATGAATAAAATTCTTAAATTTTGTCTGCTTGGCGCAGGCGTAATTATTGGTCTGGCATTGGTGGTTGTGGTCTATGTGGTGGCAACGTTCAATCCCAATGATTACAAGGGAAAAATCATTGAGGCGGTCAAGGGGAGTACGCAACGTACGCTGAGCATTGATGGTGACATCAAACTTTCCTTCTTTCCTAAGATCGGCGCTGAGCTGGGTAAGGTGTCACTCTCCGACTTCAAGAGCGACAGCGAATTTAGCTCGGTGGAAAACGTGCATGTTTCCTTGGCACTCATGCCATTATTGAGCAGGCAGGTAGTGGTTGATGAAGTAATGGTGAGCGGTTTACAGACTACTCTGGTCAAGCATAAGGACGGAACGACTAATATTGACGATCTGCTAGGCAAGGACGAGAAGGGCGGCCAGGGTAGCAAGGCGGCAAAGAAGGACGTTTCAGATCCGCAGGGTGTTAACTTTGATGTCGCGGCTGTATCTCTAGAGAATACTAGCCTCACTTATCGTGATGAGGCCACTGGAGCGCATTTTGTTGTCAAGGACTTGAAATTTAATACCGGGCGTATTGCCAACGGCCTGCCGACTGAGATCAATCTGTCGGTCGGAGTGCAAGCCAACCAGCCCAAGCTGGACCTCACCAGCGAGATAAAGACCAGACTGACCTTTGATCTGGATAAAAAGCACTATCAACTGGAAGGCATGGAGCTGCAGGTCAGTGGCTCGGCGCTTGATATCAGTAATTTGAAAGTGCAGGCCAGTGGCGATGCCAGTGTTGATATGAGTACCCAGACCTTCACGGTGGGGAATCTTAGCCTGAAGGCCGCAGGTGTCAAAGGAAAAGATCCTTTTGACGCCATACTTGTGGTACCTGGCTTGAGTCTGGCCAAGGATAAATTTTCAGGTGACAAGCTGACCGTCAATGGCAATTTCGACGGGGATTCCGGCAAGATCGTCATTGCCCTGTCGCTGATGGACTTGGAAGGTAGCCAGCAGGCGTTCAAGTCCAGCGCCCTTACCCTTGATGTCGATATGAAACAGCCCGAGCAGATGCTTCAGGTGAAGCTCACCTCGCCTCTGGAGGGCAACCTTCAGGCTAGGCAGTTCACGATGAATGATCTCATCCTGGCGATGAATGCCAGTGGTGACAAGTTGCCCAATAAGTCGGTGCGCAGCGAAATGAAGGGCAGTCTGCAGGTGGATGCCACCAAGGAACGTGTGCAGCTTGCCCTTGCTGGCGGCCTGCTGCAGAGCCAGGTCAAGGCCAATGTTGGCGTGAACGGTTTCACCAGCCCCGCCATTCAGTTCAATGTAGAGGCGGACCAGTTTGATGCTGATCTGTATCTGCCGGAGAAGGCAGAGAAAACAGCCGAAGCACCGAAGGCAAAGGAGACGGAGCAGGCGCTAGATCTGTCCGGTTTGCGCAAGCTCAATCTGGATGGCACTCTGCGCGTCGGTTCCCTGAAAGTGGCCAATGTTAAACTGGCGCAGGTTCGGGTTGACGTGAAGGCGCAGAACGGGCAGGTCAACCTCAGCCCGCTTTCTGCCAATCTTTATGACGGCAGCATGAGTGGCAGTCTGGCGGTCAACGCCCAGGCCACGCCTATTATCGCCATCAAACAAAATCTGACCGGAATTAACGTCGCTCCGCTGACGAAGGATGCCGCCAACTTAGACACTTTGGAGGGTAGGGGCAATATCGGCATGGATCTCACCATGCAGGGCAACACCGTCAGTGAAATGAAGAAGGCCATGCACGGCATTATATCCGTAAATTTGGTCGATGGCTCCATCAAGGGGATCAATATCGCCAAGCATTTGCGCGATGCGAAGAACATCTTGAGCATGGGCGGTGCAAGCACTCAGACGCAATCCGCCAATAATGCCGAGAAGACCGATTTCAGCGAGCTCAAGGCGACATTCAAGGTGAATAAAGGGGTGGCGCACAACGATGATTTGTCCTTGAAATCGCCTTTGCTGCGCGTGCTTGGCTCAGGCGATATTAACATCGGCAACGACAGCATGGACTATCTGGCCAAGGCCACCCTGGCTAATACCCTGAAAGGACAGGGTGGTCAGTTCAATGTCAGCGGCATCACCGTGCCGGTAAGGGCCAAAGGCCCATTCAGTGATTTGCAGTACACCCTTGATTTTGGTGTGATGGTCGGTGAGGCGGCGAAACAAAAAGTTGAAACTGAAGTCAAGACCAGAGTGCAGGATCAATTAAAAAACAGCTTGCAAGGCTTGTTCAAGTAGGAACACTGCGGTGGGCCAGCTAATTGGTGGTGTGAAAAAGCAGTAGGGCAAGTGTATGGATACTTTTTTGGGGAAGATTGTCCTGGCAAGTGAAGAAATTTTTGTGGGATAGTTATTGCGGTGATTGTCAGAAAAAGTGATTTATGGAGAAACGAGCCTCTCGTTGTCCGGGGTGACAAATGTCACCCCGGAGTTGATTTCATTTAGGAATTAAGCCTGCTTCGATCCCATCTGGAAGTCGAAATAGGCATGACCTCCATGCTCGGTAATATCGAGACCCTCAAGTTCCTCTTCTTCGGTCACCCGCAGGCCGATAGTGGCCTTTAGAATTCTGAAGAGGATATAACAGCAACCGAAGGACCAGATAAAGGCGGCGCCGATACCAATGAGCTGAACACCGACAAGATGGGCGGTTACTCCCTCAATATTGAAGAGAGCAGCGGCCAGGGTTCCCCAGGCGCCATTTATACCATGGACGGAGACTGCCCCGACGGGATCGTCGATGCCGATCCGGTCAAAGAACAGGACTGAGAATACTACGAGCACGCCGGCAATAGCACCGATAATGATGGAACTGGTGGGTGAGACATTAGCACAACCGGCGGTAATTGCCACCAGGCCGGCAAGGGCTCCGTTCAGACTCATGCCGATCTCCGGTTTCTTGAAGATGAGCCAGGAGGTCATCATTGCGGTAACGCATCCAGCCGCAGCTGCTAAGTTAGTGTTGACAAAGATCATGGCAATGGTGGTATTACCGGCCGTTGTGGAGCCCGGATTAAACCCGAACCAGCCCAACCATAGGATAAATACGCCGAGTGCCGCCAAAGGGATATTGTGGCCGGGAATGGCCTTTACTCTGCCGTCCTTTGTGTACTTGCCGATGCGTGGCCCAAGGACTAGGGCTCCTGCCAGTGCTGCCCAGCCGCCGATGGAGTGGACGACCGTTGAGCCGGCAAAATCAATAAAGCCAAGTTTTCCCAGCCAGCCATCGCCATGGAAGAGGCTGCCCCATGCCCAACTGCCGAATATCGGGTAGACAAAGGCAGAGATAACCGCGCTGTAGATAATATAGGTCACGAACTTGGTCCGCTCGGCCATGGCCCCGGAAACGATGGTGGCTGCCGTGGCGGCGAATACAACCTGGAACATCCAGAAAGCAAGGATCCAGGGGTCGCCACCAACTGTGAAATCACTCAGGAAAAAACCGTCTGTGCCGAACCAGCCAGTGGTGGTTTTACCAAACATCAGACCAAAACCGATGGCCCAGAAGGCGAGGGAGCCAACGGAGAAGTCCATCAAGTTTTTCATCATGATATTGATCGCGTTTTTGGCCCGGGTAAAGCCGGCCTCAACGCAGGCAAAGCCGGCCTGCATGAAGAAGACCAGGGCGGCGCAAACGAGCGTCCAGATATAATCCAGGTTGGTCTGTACACCTTTGATCGCATCCGCATTCGTCATAATTGTCGGCGCCGCCTCTTCACCTGCCCAGCATAGGGTAGGCACAGCCAGCAGGGCCAGAAGTACCAGTAGCGTTTTTTTCATAGGATTGCCTCTGTAAGTAAAATTTTAGCGAAGCACTTGGGCTTCGAAACGGTTGTTTGTCTCAATTCCATCCTTAGATAGCATCTTTGCCTTTTTCCCCGGTACGGATTCGGCAGACTTCATCGACAGGCAGTACAAAGATTTTGCCGTCACCGATCTTACCAGTGCGGACGCTGGTCATGATGGCTTCCACCACTTCATCCACCCTGCTCGCCTCCACCACAATCTCAACCTTGACCTTGGGGACAAAATCCACCACATACTCAGCACCACGGTAAATTTCTGTGTGTCCTTTTTGTCTGCCAAACCCCTTGACCTCACTCATGGTCAGGCCAGTGACCCCCAGAGTGGTTAAAGTCTCCTTCAATGCGTCAAGTTTGAATGGCTTAATGATCGCCTCAATTTTTTTCATGTTCTTCTCCCATGGTTATAGCTCTGTGCTCTGATCAGTATCTTTCGTGTGATCAGGACAGCAGCCAAATATTTGATAATTTTTATTAAGCATCAACTATGCCAATATTTAATTTTAACTGAAGTTAATTGTATATATGTATGTATATCATAATGTTAACTGGTGGATGGATGCCCGATTGCTGGGGTTTCTTGCGTGCAGATATGATACAGTTTTGTAATTTGTTGATGTGTGGCGATACAGAAATGTACGATGTGTGCTTAAAAGAAGGGGTTGTGCCATGAAGCAGTGGCAGGGGGCTGTCTCCTAACCCGCCCGTATCCCGGCAGTGGCGGTCAAGATGCTGGCCAGGGTTGTGTCTGTCGCCACGGCAGCCGATCAGCTCGGGATGACAGATCGATAAAAGAGGATTTAATCTGTCACCTCTACCATTCCTTGCGGGTTTTGCAGCTCCGCAATCAAAGTTCCCGGGTTCAATTTTTTCGTGTCGTCCGCTCGTGTTCAGAGCCTTTCATGCCTGTCACCATTTACTCTACCAAATTGTAACCTCCATCTCAAATTGTCAACTTTTGCACAAAATGGATTGATAGACTTTTTGTTGTGTCGTAGCGGCTTATGCTTCTGAAATCCACGCTAATCAGGGAACTATGATTTTTTAATCTTTTGGCACACCGTTTGTAATAGTCATGGCAAGACAAAAACATGTCTGTCTTCAGGGCAGAACGTTTTCAGGAAATTTTATTCTTTACAGGCTGTACAAACAGTTAACCCAATTAAAAGGAGATGCAGGCATGAAAAAGATGAGAAAGGTGGCAATTTACGGCAAAGGCGGAATCGGCAAGTCAACCACCACCCAGAACACGGTGGCTGGATTGGCGCAGATGGGCAAAAAAATCATGGTTGTCGGCTGCGATCCCAAGGCTGATTCTACTCGATTACTGTTGGGCGGTTTGGCCCAGAAATCGGTTCTCGATAGTCTGCGTGAGGAAGGCGAGGACGTGTTGCTCGAGAACATCCGCAAGAAGGGGTATGGCGATACCTGGTGCGTTGAATCAGGCGGCCCCGAGCCCGGCGTTGGTTGTGCCGGCCGCGGTATCATCACCTCCATCAATATGCTGGAATCCCTTGGAGCCTATGCCGAGAGTGAGGAACTTGATTATGCCTTTTATGATGTTCTGGGAGACGTGGTCTGCGGTGGGTTTGCCATGCCTATCCGTGACGGCAAGGCTGAGGAGATCTATATCGTCTGTTCCGGTGAGATGATGGCCATGTACGCGGCCAACAACATCTGCAAGGGGATTATGAAGTTTGCTCAATCCGGCGCTGTTCGCCTTGGCGGCCTGATTTGCAACTCCCGGGCCGTGGACAATGAAAAGGAGATGATCGAGGAACTGGCCAAGATGCTCGGCACCCAGATGATCTACTTTGTTCCCAGGGACAATGATGTACAGCGGGCGGAGATCAACCGCAAGACCGTGATTGAGTGGAACCCCGATGTGCCGCAGGCCGACCATTATCGAGGTCTGGCCAAGGCTATTGATGAAAACAAGATGTTTGTGATCCCTAAACCGCTGGAGATGGAAGAACTGGAAAAACTGCTCATGGATTTCGGACTTATGAATTGATAGTTTGTAACTATTGGAAATTATAATAAAAATATACAGTAGGGAGAAAAGAACATGTTAACCATGATCAGAGCCATTGTCAGACCAGAGAAAGCGGACAAAATCCTTGCAGCCCTCATGGATGCAGGATTTCCTTCAGTGACCAAATACGCGGTGGCAGGCCGCGGCAAGCAGCGTGGTATAAAGATCGGCGATATTACCTATGATGAGATCCCCAAGGTCATGCTTATGAGCGTGATTAACCCGGCGGACAAAGATTTCGTCCTTGATACCATCATGAAAACGGCCAAATCCGGAGTCAAGGGTGCTTTCGGTGACGGGAAGATCTTTGTCAGTGATGTAGAAGAGGCTTACACCATCAGCTCCGGGGTTAAGGAGACGGAATTTGAATCTGAAAGGGGGCCGGTATGAAAGAGGTGATTGCGGTCGTGCGAATAAACATGATGAATCAGACCAAACAGGCCCTGACTGATGCCGGAATTGATGCCTTTTTTGCCCATGAGGCCCATGGCCGGGGCAAGGGTTTTGTTAATATGCATGTCCTTGAGGGGGCGAATCAGGGCTATGAGGAAGCAGCGTCCCTGCTTGGCGAAAAAGGCAAACTGTATGCCAAGCGGTTGGTGACGGTGGTGGTCAAGGATGAGCTTGTCAATGATGTGGTGCAGGCGATCATCCAAACCAATCAGACCGGCAAGCCAGGTGATGGCAAGATATTTGTGTTGCCATTAGCGGATGCTGTCCGCGTTCGTACCGGAGAAACGGGTACGAAGTCCATCGTCTAATATCAACAAGGAGTAGGTGAAATGGCAACAACTAAGAAAAAAATGGTGCAGTGGGATCCTGCTCATGTCAAGGCGGAGCTGCTGGCGAAGTATCCGACGAAGGTCGCCCGCAAGCGCTCCAAACAAATTATGATTAATGAGGCTCTGGAGAATGAAACCCCGGAGATTACGGCAAACGTTCGTACCACACCCGGAATTATCACCATGCGCGGCTGTACTTATGCCGGATGCAAAGGTGTTATCATGGGCCCGACCCGGGATATCGTTAATATTGTCCATGGTCCCATCGGCTGCAGCTTTTATGCCTGGCTGACCCGCCGGAACCAGACAGATGCCGGGACGGATGGTGAGAACTACATGAATTACTGCTTCAGTACCGACATGCAGGATTCGGATATCATCTTTGGTGGTGAGAAGAAACTGGCGCAGGCCATCCAGGAGGCCTACGATCTCTTTCACCCCCGGTCAATAGCCGTCTTTGCCACCTGTCCGGTGGGTCTGATCGGTGATGATATCCATACCGTGACCAAAAAGATGAAGGAAAAATTTGGTGACTGTAACGTCTATGCCTTCTCCTGTGAAGGGTACAAGGGTGTTTCCCAGTCTGCCGGACACCATATTGCCAACAATCAGGTCTTCAGGCATATCGTCGGCGAAAATGATGAGGAAAAACCCGGCAAATACAAGATCAACCTGCTGGGTGAGTACAACATCGGCGGTGACGGCTTTGAGATTGATCGCATCTTCAAAAAATGCGGAATCACAAATATTGCCACTTTTTCCGGGAACTCTACTTATGACCAGTTCGCCTCGGCCCATAAAGCCGACCTGAATGCCGTTATGTGTCATCGCTCCATTAATTATGTGGCCGACATGCTGGAGACCAAATATGGCATCCCCTGGATCAAGGTGAACTTTATCGGTGCTGATGCCACGGCCAAGTCATTGCGCAAGATCGCCCAGTACTTCGGTGATCAGGAATTCATCGATCAGGTGGAAGCGGTTATCGCTGAGGAGATGCCGAAGGTTCTGGAGGCCCGCGCCGATGTCCGGACTCGTACCGAGGGCAAGACCGCGATGATGTTCGTAGGTGGTTCCCGTGCCCATCATTACAAGGAGCTGTTCAACGAGATGGGGATGAAGGTTATCTCCGCCGGCTATGAGTTTGGTCATCGTGATGACTATGAAGGACGTCAGGTCATTCCTGATCTCAAGGTGGATGCCGACAGCCGGAATATCGAAGAGCTGGTGGTCGAGCAAGACGAGAAACGCTTTAACCCACGCAAGAGTGCACAGGAGATCAAGGCGCTGGAAGACGCCGGCTACGAGTTTAAAAAGTATGACGGGATGGCCCCTGATATGGACAAAGACACCCTGATTATTGATGACCTGAACCAGTACGAGGCGGAAAAAATGGTGGAGCTGATGAAGCCGGATATCTTCTGTGCCGGAATCAAGGAAAAATATTCCATCCAGAAGCTGGGCGTGCCCATGAAGCAGCTGCACAGCTATGATTCAGGCGGACCGTATGCCGGGTTTGAGGGTGCGATCAACTTTTATCATGAAATTGATCGCCTGGTGAACAGCAAGGTCTGGAGCTATATGAAGGCCCCATGGCAGAATAATCCCCAGCTTTCTGCCAGTTACGGATGCGAATAAGTATTCAGGTTGATCGCCTGTAGTCTTTTTGGGCTGTGAGCTAAAAGACTACAGGCAAAATACCTATAGATTAGAGACTAAATACCTATCGAGGTTAACCATGTTATTACGACACACACCAAAAGAAATAACCGAGCGCAGCGCCTTGATGATTAATCCGGCCAAGACCTGCCAGCCCATCGGTGCCATGTATGCCGCACTCGGCATCCATGGTTGCCTGCCGCATAGTCACGGCTCTCAGGGTTGCTGCGCCTATCATCGAAGCGCCTTGACCAGGCATTACAAAGAACCGGTCTCCGCAGCTACCAGTTCCTTTACGGAAGGTTCTTCAGTCTTTGGCGGCCAGGCAAATATGCTTCAGGCCATCGAAAATATCTTTGCCGTCTATAATCCGGTGATTATTGCCGCCCATACCACTTGTCTCTCCGAGACCATTGGTGATGATCTCAAGCAGATCAGGAAAAAGGCGATCACTGAGGGCAAGATACCCAAGGGTAAGTATATGATCAGCGCCTCTACTCCCAGTTATGTAGGGTCGCATGTCACCGGATTTTCCAACATGGTTAAATCCATGGCCGGACTCGCTGAGAGCACTGGTAAAAAGAACGGCAAGGTGAATGTTATCCCTGGTTGGGTAGAGCCATCGGATATGGAAGAGATCAAACGGCTGACCAATATGCTCGGGGTGAAGACCATCCTCTTTCCTGATACCTCTGGTGTCTTGAATGGCCCTCTGTCCGGGGAATATAAGATGTTCCCTGATGGCGGCACGACAGTGGCCGAGCTCATATCCACCGGGGATTCCATTGGTACCCTGGCCCTTGGCGAATGGTGTTCAGCCGCGGCTGCCCATGAACTGGATACCAAGAACAAGGTTCCCTGTCAGGTGCTGGATATGCCCTTTGGCCTGAAGGCCACGGATCGGTTTATTGATGCCCTGCGTATCATGGGCGGTGTTAGTGTGCCGGATGAGCTGTCCATGGAACGGGGACAGTTGGTGGACATGATTTCCGATATGCATCAGTATCTGTATCATAAAAAAGTGGCATTGGTGGGTGATCCCGATCAGCTCATTGCTATGACCGAGTTTCTGGTTTCCATGGATATGTGTCCGGTGCATATTGTGACCGGCACCCCCGGCAAGGAATTTGAGCGACGGATCAAGGAAATCACTGAGGACATGCCTTTTGAGGTCAATGTCAAGGCCAAGGGGGATATGTTCCTGCTCCATCAGTGGATCAAGAACGAACCGGTAGATTTGATTATGGGTAATACCTATTGCAAGTATATCGCTCGGGACGAGGATATTCCTCTGGTACGCTGGGGTTTCCCCATCCTTGACCGTCAGGGACATCAATATTTCCCCACGGTTGGATACAAGGGGGCCTTACGGCTTCTGGAAAAGATTCTTGGAGCTCTACAGGATCGCAAGGATCGGGATGACCCTGAGACGACGTTTGAACTTGTCCTGTAAGAAAGAACAAGGATGATATATCCCTCCTGTTTTTCAAGGGGGGACTTAAAAAAGTTCAGCATTATAATCATCTTCACCAGTGAATGAAAATGACATCTCTTAACACAACCACATGTTGTTGTTCCGCTGACCAGCCTCATTCTCCGCATGGACGGTGGGTTGAGATGGCGGTTGCTCCGCGCGCCAATAACCGGATCCGATTTGCAGCGACCAGTGAGTCTCAGCAGGCCATGATTCCAGGTCAGGCGTTGGCCCTGCTTGCTGATATCCTGGGTGAGGGGGGCCGGGTGGACGGAGTGACGATTGCCGGTCCCGGTGATCCGTTGGCTGATTCCGAGTCGACCGTTGCAATGCTGGCTCTGGTGCGTAAGCGATATCCTGAAATGGCCCTAGGTATCACAACACTCGGATTGGGAGGTGAAAAGGCGGTTCGGCAGCTGGTTGAGGCCGGGGTTAGCCATGTCACCTTGCTGGTGGATGCTGTTGATCTGGAGGTGATGCAGAAATTGTATGCCTGGATTCGGCCGGGGTCCAAGACTGTTCCCCTGTTTGCGGCAACAGAACTGCTCCTCAGTGAACAGCAAGGGGCTGTGAAGGCATTTGTCCTGGCCGGCTGCACGGTACATGTCAGAACCACGATCTATCCCGGATATAATGACGAGCATGCCGTGGAAATTGCCAGGACCATGGCAGAATTGGGAGTGCAGTCCATGGCTGTGGCGGCCTATGATCCGGAAGAGGGGGAGGAGGTCTTGCTTGAACAACCAAGCCGTGAACAGATGGCCGGGATCCGTGAACAGATGGCGAAATATCTCTCTGTTGTGGTGCTTCCGGAAAAAATCGTAGCAGCAAAAACGGCTGATGGGACTGGCTGCGGCTGCGGTCCGAGGCCAAGCGCTGAGCGTCCTAACGTGGCGGTGGTCAGCTCTGGTGGTATGGAGGTGGATCTTCATCTTGGGCATGCCGCCAAAGCGCTGATCTATGGTCTCAGGGGAGACGGGCTTACCTGTCTCCTGGAAACCAGGACTTTGCCGGAGCCGGGGACTGGCGGGTCTCGTTGGGAGATCCTGGCTGAGACCTTGAAGGACTGTTTTGTCCTCCTGGCGGCCAGTGCCGGTGAGAGCCCGAGAAAGATATTGGGTAGCCGGGGGATCAGTGTTTTGATCACCGATGGCAGTATCGAAGGGACGGTTGATGTCCTGTATGGTGGTGGGAAAAAAGGCAAAAAGTGCCGTAAGTAAAGGTCTTTTTTGGTGGTTTGAGCAGCGGTCTGCAAATGAGTTTTTTTAATGTAAGAAAGGAGAAAAAATGGCAATCCCAGAACGACAAATCCTTGTCTGCCAGAGTTTTCGGGTAGCGGGCGATAAAAAAGGTCTCTGCCACAAGCAGACTGATGGTTTTCTCCAGTATATTGAGGAAGAAATCCTTGATCGCGGTCTCGACTGCCTGGTCACCGCAACCACCTGCCTCAAGCAGTGTGAGTCTGGTCCAATCATGGTGGTACAACCTGAGAATTGGTGGTTTAAAGGGGTAAACAGCACCGACGTCATTGATGCCATTCTCGATGGCATTGAGGATGGCGAGCCGGCGGCAGAGTATTTGATTGCCTCGTAGGGCATAAGGGTAACAGGATATGACGGATATCACCTTTTTCGAAAAACCGGGTTGCATCAATGGAGAAAAGCAGAAGGCGATCCTTCGCGCCGCTGGCCATAGCCTGTGCTGTATAGATATCCTCAGCTATTCCTGGAATCGCGAAAAGCTTCTGGCCTTTGTGGCCGGTAAGGTGCCGGTGGAGATGATGAATCATACTGCTCCGGCCATAAAAAAAGGGGAGATTATCCCGGACCGCCTCTCTTTTACTGAGGCGGTGGAGATGATGGTGGCGGATCCCATCTTAATCAAGAGACCTCTTGTCGAGGTTGATGGCCTGAGCATTCAAGGGTTCATGGATCCGCGCCTTGCGCCGTATCTGGGAGGCTGGGATGGCCGTAGCGATGTGGTGACCTGTCCAAATCTGCAGGCCCTGTCCTGCGATGAGCAAAAAGGAGGGAACAAGTGACCTTTAAATCATATCTGGAGTCTAATGGTGAAAACTGCCCTAAATGCGGTTCCTCGGCCATTAAGGCAAGTTCGCCACCGGAAAAGGTAAAGGGGGGCAAGGTTCATGTTTCCATGTTTTGCGCAACCTGTGGTGCCAGATGGCGAGACATCTATACTCTCAGCAAGGCTGAAGAGTTGTGATCTGCCAAGGGTGCCATGGTTAAATCCAGCCCACTGAAAAGGCCGTGTTGGTAGATTTATTCAACCTTTTTCCGCACAAAAAAAGAGGAGTATCTCCATGGAGCCGACCCCAAACTTTTCACTATCCGACCTCAGAAAGGCCCTGCCCATCCAGGGATGGGAAGATTTCTGGGGTGAAGGGAAAGCCTTCCTCAAGACCGCAGCCGCAGCCTATACGCAGCAAAAAAAGGCCTTCACTACCGTGATCCTGTACAACATTATTGCCATGGCAATTGAGAAATTCGTCATGACAGCCCTGATGTGCCAGGGAAAATTACCCAATAACCACACCATGAAAGATCTTGTCGAGGCTATGGATGAGGCCTTTCCCGGCGCCATGTCGGGCATACGGGAGGGACTCTTGAATCTTGATCAATATCAGGAGATCTGTGATGTTGATACGTTCAATATCGCCGGCCCAGCCATGGAGGAAATTCCTGTCATGCTGGATCTGGCCGACAGGTTGCAGAGTTTGGTGGAAAAACAACTTTTAGACGGGAAGAATGAAAAATGAGCCTGAAACCCTTAGGGATTGTCACGGAAATTGTTGAATCCGCCGGGATGGGGATTTCCTACGCCTATGAAGATCTGGTGTTTTTGGAACACAATGCCTTTCTTCTGCAATTCACCGCCAACGACAAGGAGCTCCTCATCCATACCAACAGTGAGGCTGAAGAAGGTGAGATCAAAGACTCCATTGCCAAACTGAAAAAGATGGCCGCGGATAATGGTATGACCTTCACGGGCGGTGGTAGGTATTCTTTAACTCAGGCTGATGATGAAAATATTCGGATCGAATTTTTTTAACTGAGTCAGTCCGGTTTGTGAATTTTGCGGCGTGATCTGATGATACCGGGAAAGAGGACCCATGGCCGACATAAGGGTGAAAATACGTACCGCAGAACCTGCTGATATTGACAGCCTGGTCTTTTTGCTTGCCACGCTTTTTGCGATCGAAGAGGATTTTGTCTTTGATGAGCAGAGGCAGCGGCGGGGCCTTGCCCTGATGCTTGAAAATGAACGAGGTCGTGTGCTGATTGCCGAGGCTGAGGGTCAGGTGGTCGGCATGTGTACCGGGCAGTTGCTTGTCTCCACGGCGGAGGGGGGGCTGTCCCTGCTGGTTGAAGATGTGGTGGTCGATGAACAGTGGCGTGGGTGCGGCATAGGCCGTCTGCTGATGGCGGCAATCAGCGATTGGGCCAGAACAAAAAAAGTGTCACGCCTTCAGCTCTTGGCCGATCGCAACAATATCCCAGCCCTTGACTTTTACCGGAGTCTGGGCTGGCATACGACGGAGCTCATCTGTCTGCGGATTTATCTGCAGCGATGAGACAAGCTGGTTAAACAATACGACAAAAGGAGAACAAAAGGATGAAAGGAACATGGGAAAAAATATTTGAATATGCCTCAATGCCGGTCCATGGCACGCTATCGAGGAAACTACGCAAGGGTGTTACCCTGCAGATCAATGAAGGAAAAATGTATGAGTCTGCCGTGATCTTTTTGGGAGAATTTGTCCGCATATCGGAAGAGGGCTCGGACGGCAATAACATCAACACCTATTATGATTGGGGCAGCATTGAAACGATCAGGACATATAGTCCTAAGGAGTAGTACTGTGCAGGCTGACGGCGTACCACTACCGTCAGCCTGTCTTTTTTTTAAGGAAAATTATCATACTTGTACATGATAACTGATTGGCGCCACTAACCTAATGATGGCGAGAAGCACCTCTCCTCTCCTGCGCGGCCCTTGCTGTCATGAAGCGTAAAAAAAGCTTCACTTCCGAGATTCATTATAGCAGCCATTAAAAGTGATCATAAACTATCGCATGAGTATCGGCGGTCTGGATGAGAATATGCCATGCAACATCTCCTGCGTGCTAAGCTGCGATATCTTGATGCCCTCAGCGGATCTGTGATATTGATACGTACAATTGTGCCCCGGCCCTGAGGAGATCCCTGATATCTTCGCTCTCAACCAAATGATAAAAGAGTTTGTCGGTCAGTGCGCTCAAGCTTAAAGTTTTGTACCAAGGTGTCTGTCTGTGCTGGGCCTGGTGCTGATGGTCAGTAAAAAAATGAAAGATCGCCACCCGGCGGGGATGGATCGTTGAACAATTTTGTTATTTAGTAGTCATAAAAAAGTACAAAAATGTAATTTTGTCGAAGGAAGCATATTTTTATTATTTGCGTAATTCTAGCAAGTTATGCTTTGTGTGAAGTTTTTTTTGTTGGCATGAAATTTGCTTTAACTGAAGTATACAGAAGACGGGCTTTTGGCCTTTGCAGATAATTGCATAATTTTATAGAAAAGGAGAGAGGAGATGAGTGAATTCACGAAAAAGTTATTGGCCGGGGTTGCAACTACTGGGGTATGTCTTTCCATGTTTTCGGGAATGGCCTATGCCGAGGAAGATAAACCAACGGCGGATCTGACCTTTGGTGCATACAGCCAGTATATCTGGCGTGGATTTGAGTTGAGCAAAGACAGTCTTGTGATTCAGCCGTCCATGACCGTTGCCTATAAGGGTTTTTCTGCAAACCTTTGGGGAAATCTCGATACTGATCAGTACTCCGACACAACGGATGGGACTAACAATTGGAATGAGACCGACATGACTCTGGCCTATGGTTGGGAAATGGGTCCTGCCGCTTTTTCCGTTGGCTATATTTACTATGCCCTCGATGGGGTGGATGATTCGCAGGAAGTATTCGTGAGCGCGGCGCTGAACACCCTCTTGACGCCGACCCTGACCGTGTATCGCGAAATTGATTCCTATCAGGGCTGGTATACGACCCTCGGGATTTCCCATTCTTTTCCGGTTCAGGGAGACATCACCCTGGATCTAGGTGCTCAGGCGAGCTATCTTTCAGCGGATGAGGCCTCAACCTTTGCTGACGCAAATGGCGATTCCTACAGCAATTTCCATGACGGGATGTTGTCGGTGGGTGTTACCGTGCCAGTGAGTACTTACATCACAATTAATCCGAAGCTCAGCTATACCTTTGCCCTGAGCAATGATGCCCAAGACCTCATGCAGGCAAGCAGCAAAAATGGGAATGACGACAACTTCATTTATGGTGGAGTGTCTGTGAGCATGGCGTTTTAACAGGGGCTTTTCCCCAATCTTTTCCCTGTTCGGCCCGTCTGTCTTATTCTCTTCCTGCTTAAGATAGACGGGCTTTTTATATGCAAAAAAAGGTCTTGCGTAACCGTTATATTTTGGTAAATATAACGAAATGGAAAAAAATACGATACAAGATAAGGTGAAATCTGGCCTGCAGTGGCGGGGGAGGATCTGGCTGGAGGGGACTGATGGCACCTTTCTTGGCCATGGCCGGGTAGTTTTGCTGGAACGAATCAAAGAGCACGGCTCTCTCTCTCAGGCGGCCAAGTCCATGGAGATGTCCTACAAACATGCCTGGGATCTTCTTGGTTCCATGAATCGCCAGGCGGGATGCAGGCTGGTGGAAACCACCCGAGGCGGAAAGAGTGGTGGCGGGGCCACGCTCACGCCGGCAGGGGAGAAGGCCATTGTTATCTTTTGGTATTATCATGGGCGCTTCCAGGATGTCTTGAAGGAGATGACCGCAGAATTTGCGGAAAATTTGTGTGAAGAAAAAAAAATCTGTTCATAATTAACCGAGGGAGGGTGTAGCATGTTTGAGAAAGTCTTTATGGGGATATCTGTGGTCATAGTAGCGCTTTTTTTTGGGCCATCTTACGCCAGCGCGGGAGAAGAACTGCTTATTTCCGCTGCCGCCAGTCTTACTGATTCGTTTAAGGCGATTGGAAGAGCGTATGAGGTCAAAAATCCCGGGATTAAGATTCTCTTCAATTTTGCGGCAACGGGTCCACTCCTGCAACAGATAGAGCAGGGAGCGCCTGCTGATGTTTTTGCCTCTGCTAACCAGAAATTCATGGATAAAGCGGAAGATGGCGGTTTTGTCCAGCCTGGTAGCAGAACAGATTTTACCGGGAATTCCCTGATGCTCATCAGTCCGGTGAATATGACGGTGGTGAAGGGACTTGCTGACTTGCAATCAGCACAGGTGTTGAAAATCAGTACTGGCAATCCTGACTCTGTTCCTGCGGGGAAATATGCTAAAGCAGCCCTGGAAAAGCAGGGCCTCTGGGAGGCACTTTTTCCTAAATTCGTAATGGGAAACTCGGTGAGACAGGTCCTTGAGTATGTGATGCGGGGAGAGGTTGAGGCAGGTTTTGTCTATGGAACAGATGTTGTGATTGCCAAAGACAAAGTAAGGGTTGTAGCCGAAATTCCAACTACCAAGCCAATTGTTTATCCAGTGGCTGTTGTGGCGGCGAGCGCGAAGAAAGAACAGGCCCAAGCTTTTATTGACTATCTTTTAAGTGCTGAGGGTCAGGCAATCCTGGTTCAATATGGTTTTAAGAAATTATAAATAACTCAGTCGTGAGCCACAACTTGTATACGCTGATGGCTGAAAGCTGTTACCAAAACTATTCCCCGCCAAAAAAACATGCCCGATCTTTCGCCCCTGTGGCTTACCCTGCGCATTGCCTGTTTCGCGACCTTGATCGCCTTTGGCTTTGCCGTGGCCTTTGCCTGGATCATTGCCCGTTTTAGTTTCTGGGGCCGGGATTTACTCGATGCCATTCTCACCTTGCCTTTGGTCATGCCACCCACCGTTCTGGGTTATTATCTCATTGTGCTTTGGGGCCGTAATGGGTGGTTGGGTGGCTGGCTGAATGAGCATTTTGGTATCACCCTGATGTTCACTTGGCAGGGAGCGGTTCTTGCCGCCACAGTGGTGGCCTTTCCCTTGCTCTTTAAGTCGGCGCGGGCCGCCTTTGAAGGGGTTGATACTGAATATGAAAAGGCCGCACGTATTCTGGGTGATAATGAGATGCAGGTGTTTTTCCGGATAACTCTGCCGCTGGCTGCCCGCGGTCTGGTGGCGGGAACCATGCTTGCTTTTGCCCGGGCCATGGGTGATTTCGGGGCGACCCTGATGGTGGCGGGTAATATTGAGGGCCGGACCCAGACCGTGGCTATGGCGGTTTTTGACGCCGTGCAGGTCGGGGATTATAGACTGGCGAACACACTGGTGGCTATCATGTCGGTTGTCTGCGTTACCATCCTTGTTCTGACCAACAAGCTGGCAGCAAGGCGGCAGGGAGGGACAAAGTAATGAGGCTTGAGGTTGATATCTGCAAAACACTACGATCTGGAGACAGAAGCTTTGTGCTCGAGGCATCATTCTCTTCCCAGGATGATCTGACCGTGATCTTCGGAGCCTCCGGTTCGGGCAAAAGTCTCACCATCCAGGCCATTGCCGGCTTGGTCAGGCCTGACAGCGGCAGGATCGTTGTTGGAGGCGAGCCTCTTTTTGATAACAGCCAAGGGATTGATCTGCCGACAAGGGAACGTAATATCGGCTATCTCTTTCAGGATTATGCCCTGTTCCCGCATCTGAACGTCCGGGAGAATATCGCCTATCCTTTGAAGAAGACGTGGTATTTCGCCTTGTTGCCTGGACAGCACCACGCGGTCGAAGAAATCATGGCGGCCTTTGAAATCACCCACCTGGCCGAAAGCTTTCCGAGCGAGCTGTCCGGGGGGCAGAAGCAGCGGGTGGCCCTGGCCCGGGCGCTTATCAAGAAACCTTCCATTCTCCTGCTGGACGAGCCCTTCTCCGCCCTCGATTCCATGCTCCGCCACCGGATGCGTATGGAACTCCTTGAGATCCGCCAGAAATTTGCTGTGCCCCTGGTGGTCATCACTCACGACCCTGCCGACGTGGAGGTCTTTGCCGATACCCTTGTGGTCTTTGAAAATGGGGGGGTCAAGGAGGTCGACCGAAGAAAGCAGCAGCCTGAACCTGCACCGGCAAATACCTGGCGTCAGAAGGTCTGTTGGCGGGCAAAATGGGAACAGGAGCAGGCCCTGGCGGAATAATTATTTGTAGAAGCTTAGCTCGGATCTGACAGCTAGGGTGAAAGCCGCCACACTTAATCTGACATTCGTATATACAGTAGCCACCTACAGTTGGGGAAATGGGCAAACTGTTAGGACTGCCAGTGCGAATCTCTACCGAGACACATCAACTGATCTTCAAGATCCAAGATCCTCGTTAAAGCTTCTCTTCTCGCAGATAATCTTAACTTGAGACTAAGTTCTATTTGGTTGAAGTTAGTAGTGGCAATATCAAACAAACATTAATGTTGAGTATTAATTGTGATGGCTGGTAAAAACATGGGCCATGGAAATTTGTTAATCTCAATTTCAAATACCCTGACATGGCCTGAATTAGAACCATTAATCCCATCATTATAAGGAGCCCCAATCGCCAAGATCAAACCATTTGCACTGAGACTGACTGAATGTCCTGAGTTGTCATCAGCCGCTTCTCCGTCAATATCTGCTCCCAGCTGGTTCCAGCTTGAACCGTTCCACTTGTAAATCCTGACATGACCAGAATTAGAACCGTTAACACCATCATTGCCAAGAGCTCCAATAGCTACAATTGAACCATCTGCACTGAGACTGACTGAACGTCCTGAAAAGTCATTTGCCGCTTCACCGACAATATTATTTCCCAGTTGGTTCCAGCTTGAACCGTTCCACTTGTAAACCTTTACATGACCTGAATATGAACCAACTTCTACATCAGCCCCAACAGCTACAATTGAACCATCTGCACTGATGCTGACTGATTGCCCTGAATAGTCACGTTCCGCTTCACCGTCAATATCCTGGCCCATTTGTGTCCATGTGCCGGATACATTCTTATACACCCTGACATGACCAGAATTAGAACCGTTAACACCATCATTAGCATAAGCACCTATGGCTACAATTGCCCCATCTGAATTGAGACTAACTGAATATCCAGATGAGTCATAAGCTGCTTCACCGTCAATATCTGAACCAACCTGGGTCCAAGTGTTGGAAACATTCTTATACACCCTGACGTGACCTGAATCTTCACCATTAATGCCATCATTAAAATGAGCTCCTATGGCCACCACTGAACCGTCTGCACTGAGACTAACAAGCCAACCTGAGTAATCACTAGCCGCTTCTCCGTCAATATCTGCTCCCTGTTGGTTCCAACTTGAACCGTTCCACTTGTAAATCCTGACATGACCAGAATATGTACCATTGCCATTATTTTGATTAGCCCCTATGGCAACGATTGAACCATCTGCACTGAGACAAACTGAACGTCCTGATAAGTCATTTGCAGCTTCACCGTCAATATCCTGGCCTATTTGTGTCCATGTGCCGGATACATTCTTATACACCCTGACGTGACCAGAATATGTACCGTTACCATCGTTATAAGGAGCCCCAATAGCTATAATTGAGCCATCTGAACTGAGGCTAACAAACCATCCTGAACGGTCATCAAAGGCTTCACCGTCAATATCTGCACCAAGCTGATTCCAATCTGAACAATACCCAATTTTTACTATTGTTAATAAAAAGACGTTTACTAATAATATAATTGAGATGAATCTCTTCATTATTTTCTCCTTTATAGCTGTTTCGGCTAGCAATTTTATACAGCAAATTATTTATAAAATGAAATAAAAAGAAGGATAGATAATCCATAGACATCTCAACCCGAGGACATTTGGATAAAATAAGATATTCGATGCGGCAATATTAACATTAAGGTCACTTACGCCGCTAACAAGCTTGCCATTAGGCCGTAGATGTTCTCGACGTGCAAACGTGGTGAGTTCTAATCTGCCATATCTGGATAATATTTTTTAACGCACTTTTCACAAATTCCGTGGCTGAACTGGGCCTCTGAATTTTCAGAAATGTATTTTTCAAGTTGGTTCCAACAACCTGTGTCGTCACGAATTTCTTTGCAATGCATGCAGATTGGAATTATTCCTTCTAACCTCTTGATTTGGACTAACGCTGATTCCAGTTCTTCATTCCTTTGCCTCAGTAACTCGTGCTGATTATTGATATCAATAGTACGTTCAATCACGCGCTGTTCCAGCAGGTCGCGCTCTGCTACGAGTTGAGCCGCACTTTCACGTACTGACATTTCGGCTAATTTTCGTCGCCGATTCTGAATTGTCAGAGCGACCGTCATAATGCTTAGGGCAAGTATCACCAGCACTGCCGAGATAACGGCCCTCTTATATTGCCCCCATAGTGTCAGCGGACGATTTACAAATACGCTGTCAGCGGGAAGACGATCCGGATTAACGCCCCATCGTTTGATCTGCGTCCAATTGAACATCGGCTTGGTGAAACTTGAAGCAGATTCTGTAATGAGTGGTTTCCCACTTTCGAGCGCCAGCATTACGTTGCCCAACATCACGCCAACCTGTTCCATGTCAACCATGGAACCACCGATTACACCAGTATCGATTTGTGTTGAAAACATACTTAGAACCGGCGCATTGGATATGCTGGCCAAGGACTTCACCACATCGCGAGGAACAAATGTCTTTCCGGTGATATCTGACGTGACATTTGAATAAATAATGAGCGTATCAGGTGGCAATGTAACAACATACTTCATCAGTTCATCAACAGAGCGTTGACTCGTGTATTCAAAGTCCAGCTTCCCTTGCCAAGACGCAAATTCAGTGCGGGCCTTACTCTCAAACATCATATCAACCGGTACAGTCCCTGATACATAAAGTACCTTGCGGGTTTTGGGAAAAAGCTCCAATCCTCGTTCCAAAGTACCGCGCGGGTCCAACTCCAAAGGGATGTAAGTAACTTTTCGATCTGGATGTCTGATTTCTTTGTTGAGCTCCCCAAAAATTGCAATGCAAGGACTGCCCGGAGAAAGTTCCTTCCCCTCGTTAAAGAGGAAATTCAACCCTTCTTTACTGTAAGTAACAATCAGGTCAAATTGTTGTCCAGCATATTTTTGAAGTAAAAGTTCGCTTATCTTGGAACGGTGTGCTGGGAACTTGGGTGGCGCGATGTCCAGATATTCATGGACGAAGTCGACGGATCGCAAATTGCTATTTTTTATTACTGTGTTGATGCCAGCGGCTATTGTTTTGCCTCAGTCGGAAATGGACTTTCAGACCGCCTGCTGTAAGTAACTATCGTGTTCCTTTGAAGACATGATTTCAGAGAAGACTTTCTGTCGTTTTTGCTTTCTCAGTTCTTTTGCTTCTTCAAGCTTTCTGTCTCGCTCTTTGAATATTTCTTGGTCTCTGCCATTCAGCTTGTCTGCTGGGGTAACGTAGCCAATAGCGCTGTGCAGCCTGACAGTGTTGTAATGCTCAATGTACTTTGCTACAATTCTGCGGGCATCGTCAAGGGAAAGTGGAACACCAGGACGTATGCATTCAGTTTTAATGGTTTTATGGAATCGCTCCAGTTTACCGTTTGACTGTGGGTAATAGGGCGAAGTTCGTACATGGGTCATCCCAGAGATCCGGATGAACTCCTTGAAATCTTTGGCAATGAACTGGGGGCCGTTGTCGGAAATTATCCGTGGTCTGGCTTCCGGATATTTCTCCTTGGCCCGTTGGAGGATGATTTCCACGTCTGTCTCAGTCATCTGCTCTCTGATCTCCCAATGGATGATAGAGCGACTGCAGCCATCCAGGAAGCTGCACAGGTAGTAGAAGGTGCCATGGATGTTGAGATAAGAGATGTCCACATGCCAATGTTCATGGGGACGCA
>Ga0180732_1000792_pt1 | contig 23130 bp, 20 predicted proteins | sample KR11_01MetaG_FD_148674 | JGI IMG/M metagenome (GOLD analysis project Ga0180732, IMG submission 148674) | Groundwater microbial communities from the Olkiluoto Island deep subsurface site, Finland - KR11_0.1 MetaG | ecosystem: Environmental > Aquatic > Deep subsurface > Groundwater | place... | reverse complement strand
GGAAAGTAGCAGTTGACCTTCATTCTCGAATTTCTTTCCATAAGTTAGGCGGGAACTGTATGTTCCAAAGCTGCCGATGTCAGCCCCTGCCTCAACGCCGCTTATCTCCCCACCGTTTTTGGTGATGACATTTATTACCACCAAAAAGGCATTGTTTCCATAAAGTGCGTAACTGGGACCGCGGATAATTTCAATGCGTTCAATGAGATCAATATCAAGTATGAAATCAGTGCCCACAGGCGCCTGGTCAAAAATATTATCATTGACTCTTATGCCGTCCAATAGAAGAAGAGTTCGCGACGAGAAGTCCCCTGGGCGATTAAAACCCCTGAATCCTATATTATTATAATTGCGATCGTATGTTATATAAAAACCACGTACACTTTGCAAAACCTCAGCCAAGGTACGATAACCATATTGCTTGATGTCATCAGCAGTGATGATCGATACCGACGCAGGCGCATCAGTAGTTTTCTGTTCGTATTTTGAGGCGCTTACCACAGGTTTAATCCTGACTTCCATTAACTCTTCGAGAGACATCTCGGTAAGGTCGATATCCTGTGCATTAGCGATGGTAAAAGAAAATATCGGGATCAGAAGCATGGAGCTTAAAATAAATGTTACCAGGATAAGGAGAAAGCGTCTATTTATCTCCAATGCATTTGCTGAATGATATATTTTCGGAAAAAATTTCATCATATGTTAGTCCACTATTTTCATTGCCAGGTTCAAGAGATCAGAGCGTATTTTAATCCCAGCCTTTAAAGCCTCTCTGTTGTTTATTTCAAAACGCACTTTTTTATCTTCGACTATAAAGTTTATAATAACACCCGATTGAGCTGCGTTTTTCTGGTCAGCTATCGTTAGAATAGGTAGTCGATCAGTTTTATTCAGTATTGCAGCGATATTATGTTTTTCAGAGTAGCTGATAAAAAGAATTTGACAATCTTTAATCTTTGGGAATTCCTCAATAGATTTGATATAGCTGACACTGATTTTACTCATCCCGATTTTTTTCCCTTTAATTGTTTCAACTTCCTTTCCGAAAGGGTCTGCTCCGAGTATGCAAACATTAAAATTAGGGGAGAGTGAAGTTGAAGAGGGCCATTCAATAAATTTTGCGAAATTATAAATAAATGCTGCCTTGATCATATATTCCTGTGAAAATATTTCTTTGGCCAAAGCCGTTGGCTGCTTCAGAAAAAAGCAGCATAATAAGGTAAGGTATAAAAAAAGGCGGGTAATCAGCCGAAAAAGCTTTCTTTTTGTTTCCAGTTTTTGTAGGTTTTTCTTTTGAAACTGCATAATACCTTTATGCTCTTGAACCCTTCTCTAAAAAAAATAAGCAGCAAGATCTTAAATAAAAGCTGTAATAGATAGCTTTGAATATACTGAATGTAAATAATAAAAAGTGTAAGTGCTATATTTATAATAACCTGAATTATTATAAATATAGTGGAATTTAACTCAACTCCCTTATAATTATCTAATTTATCGGTTTTTTGATCATAAAAATTAAATTATATTTATAAACCTTAATACTGTAATTTATAATATCAGGTTGCCATGATTAACGATTTTTTTGCGTGAATATCGTTGTGCAAAACATTTAACATACCTAAAGACGTCATAATTAATTTGGCAGCAAAATTTTAGGATAACGCTATAATTAAGCAATAAAATTGGTTCAGTTATCTGTGATAACAGTATAGTTACTGTCATTATAATGAGTTATAAATTCTTTCCTTATGCAGTGCGGTAGATGCATATAATTCCTGTCGAAGCTATTTATACAGTATAAATAGCAATTGATTGTAAGATAAATTATACAGCCTAAATAAACATTATATAACTCCTAATATATTAAATAGCTGCCACACTATAGCAGGCACAACTATCTAATAATATATTGTATATATTAATGTTCATACGCATTGTTGTTCAATTGTATTGTACAGTATAATACATAAGCTTAAATAGATATTGCGCATTATAATTATACAGTATAAAAACATTGACTAAATGAAATATTTAGTTATACTGTATAATTATGTATTATAAATACAGGGATTGGTCTTTGCGCAGTTTTTTGAAATCGATGCTTAAACTAAGGAGAGTATGGCCATGATTTCTTCTGAACATACTGATAACAAATGGTTAACGAGTGTTGAGCTTTTCGAGACAACCGGCATATCACGTGCTACACTCAACAATTATATTAAAATGGGAATAATTCCAAAACCAGTTGTGAGAAGGCCTGATGATCCGGACTCACGTGCGAAGAAAATAGGCCATTTTCCGCCAGGTGTTGTTGATTCCATTTCGAATGTACAACGAATGAAAAAAGAAGGAATATCCATGGAGAGCATAGTTAGTATTTTAACCCAAAAGGATGCTCCTGCACAATCCGGGAAATTAAGAAATGATGAACATGTTGGGAAAGAATCTATATTAACAAACCAAGGCCCGGACCATTCAACCGCAAGCGATAATAACGTACACCGTGATAATTCCGAGAATAAAATGCAGGAAGGCTTATTATTGAACTTGAGTATCAGCGATATCAAGTGCCCTGCGTTTCTCATAAATAATAATTTTGAAATTGATTGGATAAATAACGAGGCTGAGAAAATGATATTCGGTCTCGATTTAAAATTGATCAAGGAGGCATCAGAAAGAAATATTTTCAGGTTATTCTCAAGAATTGGGTTACTTTCAACTGATAGAGATATAAATGATCTTGTATCTTATCTGATGAAATTTGTTAAAAATAAAATTCCAAAAGATTCTCTTCATAATCTTTATAACGGTATCAGAGAAAATGAAGTTCTTTTTCTCCAAAAGGTATATGACAGCATCAAACCGGTTTGTAATGAATCAAGATATGCAACATATTTAAAATTGGACGGAAATAATGGAAATGGTTTATCTCCCCATCATGGATATCATGTAGTTTTCCGGGAGGGTATTTTGATTTTACTCGCGCCTATGGATGATATTTTTTACGGTATAGTTGATCTGGCTATAAGCCGCCGAAAAATAATTCATGAATTGAATAAACAACGCGTGCCTTCTCTTATTTCTTTTTGCGTACTTGTTGCAGATCTGCAGGATTCCAGCCGTATTTGTGCGGAATTGCCTCCTGAGGAATATTTCGAATTGATCCGTGATATATGGAAGTGTATGGATGATATTTTTAAGAAATATTATGGTACTTATGGCAAGCATGCTGGCGATGGCATGGTTTTTTATTTTCTTAAAGAAAAAAACAGCAATTATATCCTTAATTCCATTAATTGCGCTCTTGAGTTGAAGGAAAAGATGAAGCAATTAAGCATGGAATGGAAAACACGAAAAGGCTGGATGAATGACCTTTATCTCAATATTGGAATAAATGAAGGTCAGGAATATTTTGGAAATACGCCTTATTTTCCAAATATGGAATTTACCGCGCTTGGTGATACTGTAAACTATGCCAGTCGTCTTTCGGATATGGCTCGTTTCGGATCAATATGGACCACAAAAAATCTTATGAACAGGCTCGATATAGAGCAGCGCAAAACACTGCATTTCGGGATCAGGCGTATGGATCAAGGCAAGGAAATTATCGGAGAAAATCTATTTGCCAGGGTTGTTGACATGTTGCCTCATAATGATTCCAACTATTCAAAATTCATGGATATTGCCACTATTTCCGTAACTGAGATAATAAGCACAAGCTCATATTGCCGGGGGGGAGAAATGAAGGAGTAGAAAGACAGAGCTGAAGCTTTATTGCCGGTTCTTTAATCCTTTGATTTGGAGTATATTATATAACTATCTATTAATTAAGACAATAAAGCACGTAACTTTCCGAAAATTCCCTCTGATTAAATTACGATCCATCTTTTGTAGTTGCCGAGCACGAATAAGTGTTTTTTTATTCCTTAAGATAGTTTCCGGAATGCTTATTCCGGGAAGTCTTTAATATGATCTTTTTTGCTTGCTTCGACTTCGCCGACTTTGTTAAAGCTACTCGCATAAGTTAAGCTTCCAATGAAATCAATATCCTTTTGATTAGGATCTACAAATTTTAGGCCTCCGGTAGAACCTGATTCGTTTTCACTTACCCATATGACTATTCCTTTGGCAAGGATATTATAGGAATTGATAACAAACCCTAATTTAACAGGCTCACCTTTTTTAAGAAGATTAGGAACGGAAACCCGAACACCGCGTTGGCTCAGATCTTCTATCTTACCATCGAAGACTCCGTTCTGTGTAGATATCTTAATAGGAATAGAATCTGCCTTTTTGTGTAATAAATCCTTCAATACATTGGAATCAATCCTGACATGGTGACGATGTTCTATGGGTTTTTCCTCTTTTTTAGAAGAATCCTCCATTTCCAATTCTAAAGAAGGAATATCATCCCAGCTAGTTACTGACTTTTCCATAACCCTCCTCCTATAAACTTAAACCGGATGATAGTTTGATATGGTCAGATATTAGATATGGCAATGTTAACAAGTAATTATGAGGTATTGAATATCTCCTCATCCATGGAGATATTCAGATATATCCAGATAGATTGTAAAATTATATTGATAATCTAAACTATTTTTCTTGAATAATCAACAATCATTTTGATGATTTAATTGATACCGAACAGAGAGTGCATTTTCCGCTGACCATGGCAGAGAATCTTCAAATCCTGAATCATAGAATTTCCCGACCTGTTTTTCTCAGCTGATTGGGAAAATTTTTCTGTTAAAGTTTAATAAAATTATGCCGATAACAGGTAATGAGAGAAATTTAATTTTGGAGGCTGTTATGATATCATCAGTATATAATAATGTTTCTGCTCTTTATGCGTTTGGCACCAAAATGGGCGTGAGTGCCAATAATCTTGCTAATGTTAATTCAGATGAATTTAAAAAAAGCAGGGCCGATATTGTTGAAACATCTCATGGAAGCGTAGAGGCCGAAATAAGCAGAGTAGACACACCCGGCTCGTTGTATTCCGAACCGGGAGATCCAGCAATCAGAGAAATGTCTAATGTTGATATTGGGCAAGAAATTGTTCAAACTATTCCAACTCAAAATGGATATGAAGCGAACTTAAAGATGATATCAGTTTATGATGAAATGCTTGGAAGTGTCATAAACATTATTAAATAAACGAATTATTGCTCTTAAGCTTCAGATAATCAACAGCAAGTGTTTGTTTATTCTATGGATATTGTTGGCTTCTCAATGGCTGTTAATTTGTTCTGATTTCACCTTTCAGAAGATAAGAAGAACATTCATAAAATACTTCAAATAGCTATTTTTATAGCTGTAAACACAAAAAGCAGAGCCAATCTGACCCTGCTTTTTGTGTTTAAAAACTAAAACTCGGTTTACTCTTCAAACCCCTTCCTTATTTTTGCCAGACCAATCAGCCCAAGACCAAGGAGAAGCAAGGTAGTGGGTTCAGGTGTCGGGGTGGGTGTAGGTGTTGGGCTATATTCATCTGCCGGGATGAGATCGAGAATAGGGGCATCTGGCGTCTGCAAAAGTTTAACAGGAGGAGGGTCACCGCCTAAGTTGTTTTTGGTATAGGGGGTGGGTTGATAGAGACTCATGGGCTGCTCTGGGTTTGCAACAAAAGTGTCGTCTGTGGGAATAACCCTGCTTCCGACCTCTTGCGATGTATCTACCCATTCATCGACCATATGCTGCCAAGCGTTGTCAGGATTATTGCGAGTGGGGTCAGTATTACCATCGTTGAACCCCATTGCCGGATATACAACCCCTCTGTTTAGCAAGGGAACATATTCATCGAGTTGGCCCTCTTGACCGGAGTTGTGGAAACCATCGCCGGATAAGCGTCCATAAACAGACTTGGCAACATAATCTCCCGGTGCCAATGTTGCCTTGGCAGGTGCTGACCATTGCCTATTATTACCCATGGAACTAACAGTTCTCACACCGTCAGACATGCTGTTGTAAATAATGAGACATAAAAAGGTTGTAGTAAATAATGCCAAAAATCTATATTTCATAAAAAGCATCCTCCTCGATTTGATAAAATCACTTATAGATTTGTACAATCAAGTTTCGTGCCAAAGTTATAACATAAAGAGATAATAGAGTATAATGAATGCAGTTCTGTAAAACAGTCCCGTAATTGTAAAGAAATCCGACAGTTTTAATGGACTGCAAGGAGCATTAATAACTAAAATATATTATATAATACAATGTATTACATTAGATTTGCTTTTTGTAAAGAAATCCGACGATTTTACGATTATTTTCAGGATATGGATGTGGAGGTAGATATTGAGGTAAGTTTTTTCATTAACCTTTTACTTCTTCGTTTATTTTTTGTTTTGTTATCGAGGTTATTTTGCCTGATGATGGTTTTCAAAAATTATCATCCAGCCAGCTGTTCGGAATTGCATCTATTCCATTTAATGCACCTGAAATATTGCCTGTAATAGAACCGGTGGAATCGCTGTCTCCTGAATGATTAACTGCATCAGACCTTCAGCAGTGAATAGCAGCATTTGAGTGTCATCGGTAATAGCGCCTTTCCTGCCATATCCCGGAGCATAATCTGTTAAGCCCTGTTTACCGTAAGCAGATCGTATCCGGTTTAAAGACATGAATTCAACAGGTGCACCTAAAGCATCTCCTATGGCCCCTCCAATGAGGCAGCCTTTAAAATAGTCAATTGTCCGTCTATCATTCATTATGGGTTAACCGTTCCTTTGACCGGCGAATCAGTATTGGTAAGGTGATGAAGAGGCAAAGATTTTACCTTTTATCCTCTCAATGGTTTCATGATCAGCTTTAAACGGTATCTCAGGAACCTGTGGTAATGGCAATTCATGAGTATTACAGAAAGGCGTATCCTTGATTTTCATATTATACGCCATTAACATAAGTGTTTCCAGATTGACAACGTCCTCGATATTATATGCCAGCAGGGTTTCCAGAGCCTTTTTATTGTTGTTTTGTTGGTAATCAAGCCATAGCAGAACAGCAAAATACCCATCAACCCCATCCAGATCACCGCGATCTATTCCCAAGGCCTTTTCACACGACTTCAAACCGCCAGAGTAACCCAGACTTTTTAAAACATATCTCAGGTCAATGTGAGCATGGTTTAGTTTTGTTCCGAAATGATTTTCGATAAACGGTACATCAAAGCTTTTGCCATTATATGTGACTATTACATTGTATTGTTGAATGTCATGGATGAAATTTTCAAGGTTATCCCTCTGAACATAATGCCTGATGGATTTGCCATCGTATAAGGCGATGGTAGTAATTTCAAAATCCCACATATCCAAACCGGTTGTTTCTATATCTATGTAAGCAGTTGAATTTCGGAATTCAGGAAAAATTCGCCATTGCTGGTTTGCCGGGAGATGGTCGGCAAAATACTTTGGGTTGTTACAAAAAAGTTGTTCAATGGATTCCTGTGCATAACGGGTTATGGCTTCTTTTTTTTGGGGGGAAGATTTGAATTGCCTTCCACAAACGATGCAATCCCAATCAAGGATTCCCAAGTCCCATAGCTTTCTTTCAAAGGCTGCTCCGATGCCGGGTATGTGCAAAAAAGAGTTCTTCAGCATTGTGGTTACTTTTTATGTCCTTTCCGATTAAAAAAGCATCGCCGGGTTTATTTACAAGTTCTTGATAATTCTTTATGAATATTTTTTGGCTTATCTGACATAGCCCGAATCAATCTTTGCTAACCCGAAACTATACCTTTGTTATGATGAAGGACTATAGATGGGATGTTTTATGTGGTCAAATGAAATAATTTGGTGAGGAAAGAGCTTGAAGGGTCCTGCAATATATTGGTAAATTCAGCCGGAATGCTAAATTATTATGTACTGTGACAGGTGGGAAATGCCAGCGGTTGTTACTATTATGATGAGGTGGCGTCTATCAAAATTACACGGTAACTATTTATAACTATAAATAATTACCATACCCCCATAAATACCCTCATGCTATGCAAGCCGCTTGTGATTATTTCCAGCTTTTTCCCCTTTACATTCAATATTGACCCAAAAATTACAATAGAATTGTAAAATTGCGTTGCATTCTTACAAAATAGTTGTATATTTAGCTTATGGAAAAGAACCTGATATATAGATTGCTTCATGTCCCAGAATATTCTTTTTTTCTTTTCGGACCCCGTGGCGTTGGTAAAACTACATACTTACGGGAAGTTATGCCTGGCGCCATCTTTTTTGATTTGCTTGAAGCGTCTTTAAACCTTGAACTTTCTATAAACCCCGGGCGTTTGGAAGCCATGATTGGAACACGCCCTAAAGATTCCTGGGTAGTCATTGATGAGATTCAAAAAATTCCCGCCCTTTTGGACGAAGTTCATCGCCTGATAGAAAACAAAGGCTGGAAGTTTGCCTTATGTGGCTCGTCTGCCAGGAAGCTTCGACGCGGTGGTGTCAATCTTTTAGCCGGACGAGCGGTTACGCGAAGTCTTGACACCTTCTCTTTTGGGGAATTGGGACAAGCTTTTGATATTGAGTTTTCTCTGGAATGGGGACTTTTGCCTTGGATTCAGATGCATCGTGATAATCCGACAGATTTTCTGAGTGCGTATGTAGATACTTATATTAAAGAGGAAATTAAAGAGGAAAGTATTGTTCGCAGCTTACCTCCATTTTTGCGATTTCTAAGTATTGCCGGACAGTTGAACGGTCAAATGGTTAATGGGCAGAATATTGCGCGTGAGGCTGGGGTAGCACGAAGCAGTGTAGATGTATATTTTTCTATTTTAGAAGACACCTTGCTTGGGCACTTTCTTCCTGCCTATAAACCGGGGGCAAAAGTACGGGAACAGACACACCCGAAATTCTTTTGGTTTGACCCTGGCGTTGCCAGAGCGGCAGCGGGTCTGCTTTTTGATCCGGTCGACCGGATATGGAAAGGTTCAAGTCTTGAAACTTTGATTTTGCATGAGTTGAAAGTTTACAACCAAACTCAGGAAAAACATCGAGGGATCTATTTCTACAGAACCGGAAGCGGAGTTGAAATTGATTTTGTAGTTGAGACAAAAAAACGGCAGCAGTCGTCCAATCCTCATATTGTGTGCATTGAAGTCAAGATGGCGGAAAAATGGAACAGTAGTTGGGAAAAACCTATGCGTTCGCTCAATGAATATAAAGGAATTCATGTAGATCGTATGATCGGTATCTACAATGGCACGAGGGTCTACCATTATGATGGTGTGGATGTCCTTCCTGTAAAAGAATTTCTTGAACAACTGCATCGTGGCAAAGTATTTTAGAAAATACCATTTGCTACAAAGGAGATACATTAAATGAATACTCAGTTTATTATTGATGAATTAGGCAATAAAACGGCGGTGATTCTGCCGGTTCAAGAGTATGAAGGGCTCTTGGAAGATATTCACGATCTTGCAATCATTGCAGAACGAAAGAATGAACCTTCGATAAGCTTTGTCGAACTTAAAAAAAGGTTGATGGCCGATGGGGGCATTTAAAATTGATACAAAAGGCTCGATAGAACACTATCTATAAAAATTGACAAACAATACATCCAAAAAATTGTTGAAGCAATTGAAAGTCTTGCGGAAAACCCCTTTCCTCCCCAATCCAAAAAATTAAAACACTCCGAATCGAGCTATAGATTGAGAGTCGGAGATTACCGGGTAATATATCAGGTTGACCATGTCAGAACATGGACCATTTCTAAACATGGTTTACCGTGATTCGCCGCTTATTCCGAAAAATCTTTGGCCATCAACTGATGAGTACAATAAAGATATTTTCTTTGATCTGGCCGACGATCTACTGGGACAACTATGCTCAATCACTAATCAACATTGTCCTTTCGATCCTTATGATTTGATAAATCTTTCAGATGCAAAAGCCATCCAATCAGTCAGAACCACTTTTGAAAATTGGATTTCGATAATTGCCAATAAAACTCAAGAAGAGATCATAAAAGCATTTGATAGTTTGTATGAAGATAGCGAAAATACAAACACTTCATTTATGACAATCAAGAGAGATGTTTTAGAAACTTTGGAATTTATAATTAACAAAATGTCTCTTGCTGAGAAAAAAGGTGATACCATTACTATAGTTGGGATATGAAAACAGAACAGGGACAGGATCTTTCCTGCTTGATTTTCAGTAATAATTCTTTTTAAGTAATATCAATATGTTTGTCATAACTATTTAGAGTATGCCTTTATATATTCAGTAAAAGCCGTTTATCCTTTTAACCTCAACAATGTGAAGATTTTCTGTCCGCGGATAAAAATTTAAGAGTACATATAGTACAGACTTATCAAAGGTTTTCTGGTCGGCAGATATTCTGTGATTATTGATAGATATCTGTAAAGATAATTTGTTGTAAATTTGCAAACCGAATATGCTTTCTTATAAATCTTATTTTAATTACAATTTTTGTTGAAATTTAAACCAATATCTATTAAATCATCAAAATAATTTAATAATCCTTTCTGAACATTTTCCGGGATGCTGAGATATTCAGAATCGAATAATTACTTTTTTCGGATCTACAAGACAAACAGATTGTCAGGAAACAGAAGAGCGTTTGACCTCCATAACAGCCAGAAAGTGTAAATTAAGAACCGGAGCAATAAATGGCAAAAGCCGAGAAAAACAATAACAAAGAAGAGCCTATAGAAAAGCAACTCTGGAAAGCTGCGGATAAGCTCAGGAAAAACATTGATGCGGCGGAATATAAACACATCGTTTTAGGGTTGATGTTTCTTAGATATATCTCCGATGCTTTTGAAGATTTATACAACAAGCTGAAAAGTGGTGATGGCGATTATGCCGGGGCAGACCCCGAAGATAAAGATGAATACAAGGCGGAAAATATCTTCTTTGTGCCTGAAAAATCACGCTGGTCATATCTGCTGGCAAAAGCCAAACTTCCTGAAATCGGCAAGGTGGTTGACGAGGCTATGGATGCCATTGAAAAGGATAACCCTTCTCTTAAGGATGTGTTGCCCAAGGTGTTTGCAAGAAGTAATCTTGACCCCACCAATCTTGGCGGTTTGATAGACCTGGTTGGCAATATTGCCATGGGTGCCGCCAAGGCCCGCAGTGCCGATATCTTAGGTCATGTTTTTGAATACTTTCTCGGTGAATTCGCACTGGCTGAAGGCAAAAAGGGAGGCCAGTTTTATACTCCGCGAAGTGTTGTTGAACTTTTGGTGAAAATGCTGGAGCCATACAAGGGCCGGGTTTTTGACCCATGCTGCGGTTCCGGCGGCATGTTTGTGCAGTCAGAAAAATTTGTGGCCGATCATCAGGGCAGGTTTAGCGATATTTCCATTTACGGACAGGAGAGCAACCACACCACCTGGCGGCTGGCCAGAATGAACCTTGCGATTCGGGGTATCGACAGCTCCCAGGTGAAATGGAACAATGAGGGATCTTTTTTAAATGACTGCCATAAAGATCTAAAGGCCGACTATGTGATTGCCAATCCGCCCTTTAACGACAGCGACTGGAGCGGTGAACTGCTTAAGAATGACGGCAGATGGAAAAATTACGGCACTCCTCCTCCCGGAAATGCCAACTATGCATGGATACTGCACTTTTTCTACCATTTAAGCCCCAGCGGCCAGGCCGGTTTTGTTCTGGCAAAAGGTTCTTTGACATCCAAGACTTCCGGCGAAGGGGATATCCGTAAAGCACTGATTGAGGATCGGCTGGTGGACTGTATCGTTAATCTTCCCGCCAAGTTGTTCTTAAACACACAGATTCCGGCCTGTTTATGGTTTTTGAGCCGCAACAGGGCAAACGGCAGATTTCGCAACCGCACCAATGAGATACTATTTATGGATGCCCGGAATATGGGCCATCTGATCAACCGCAGAACACGGGAACTTTCGGCGGAGGATATCAACACCATCTCGAAAACTTATCATAACTGGCGCAATCCGAACGGCGATTATGAGGATATAAAGGGCTTCTGTAATTCCGCTTCCATTGAACGGGTGAAGGAACTGGATTATGTACTGACACCCGGCCGGTATGTAGGTTTGGCCGATGACGAAGATGATTTTGATTTCAATGAGAGATTTGCCAGGCTCAAAGCCGAGTTTGAGGAGCAGTTGAAGGAAGAAGAAGGATTGAATGCTTTGATTAAAGAAAATTTAAAAAAGATAGAAATCAAAACATGAAAAGGTAATGGTAAATTTTCTCTTATTTTATCTTAATGGCTTAAAGTAAAATAAGAAATGTTTTATTTTACCTTGGAGTCTAAAATGAACATTAAAGATTTTAAGTCCGGAATACAAAGAAAAATCTTGGGAAAATCGAGGTGGTAAATGGCCAAAATTGAGGTGCAGGGAAAAGAAATTACCATTATTTCAAACGACCAGCAGGACTATATATCTTTAACGGATATGGTAAGAAATATTGAGAATGGCCTATCCTTGATAGAAAAATGGCTGAGAAACAAAAATACCATAGAATTTCTGGGTATCTGGGAAGAAATATATAACCCGGATTTTAATTCCCCCGAATTCGAGGGAATTAAAAATCAGGCTGGTTTGAACCGGTTTATACTTTCTGTAAAACAATGGGTAGATAAAACAAATTCAAAGGGGATTATCGCCAAAGCTGGAAGATATGGCGGCACCTATGCTCATAAGGATATCGCCTTCGAGTTTGCCTCATGGATCTCTCCGCAATTTAAACTTTATCTGATAAAAGAATTTCAACGACTGAAGGATGAAGAGAGAAAACAACTTGGCTGGGACATCCGCCGAAATTTGGCTAAAATCAATTACCGGATTCATACCGATGCCATTAAAGAAAATCTTATTCCCCCAGAACTGAGCAAAGCCCAGATCAACCAGATTTACGCAACAGAAGCAGACATTCTGAACATGACCCTTTTCGGCATGACCGCCACACAATGGCGGGAAGCAAACCCCTATAAAAAAGGAAATATCCGGGATTATGCCGATGTCTCGCAGTTGGTTTGTTTGTCGAATCTTGAAAACCTGAACGCTCTTTTTATCAATGACGGTCTTTCTCAGGATATACGGCTTGAACGTTTGAACAAAATCGCTATCCAGCAGATGCGGATATTGACGGGTGATTCAGGGATGAAAATGCTGGAGGAGGAATGATGGGAGATAGGAGGTTTAGGTGATTAAGAACAAAAGGACAGTTCTGGAATTGATAAATAACTTGAAATCTTTTCCTGAAGATATGCTGGTTTTAACGGATGGTTACGAGGATGGATATGAACATATACTTGCCCCTGAAATGATGGAAGTTAGCCATAAACCTGAAAACCCATATTACAGCGGTGAATTTCAGATGAAGGAGAATGATGATATTCAAACAATTAAAGCTGTCGTGATTTTCAGAAACCGGAGAGATAATCCTTTATGAGCGAGTGGAAGGAATGCAAGTTGGGGGATGTGGTTACTTTTCAAAGAGGGCATGACCTCCCAAAGACAGATATGAATGCTGGAAGTATTCCTGTTGCTGGTTCTAACGGAATCATTGGCTATCATAATGCGACAACCACAAAAGGCCCAGGAATTACTATTGGGCGCAGTGGAAACATTGGGACACCAAAGTTTTATATAACGGATTTCTGGGCACACAATACAGTATTATATGTAAAGGACTTCAAGGGGAATTATGAAAAGTTCGTATTTTATTTCTTGCATACTTTTGACTTTGCTGGATTCAATGCTGGTAGTGCAGTACCTACTCTAAACAGAAACCACATTCATGAAATACCGGTTAAAATTCCCTCTCTCCCCGAACAAAAAGCCATCGCCTCCGTCCTTTCCAGTCTCGATGACAAATTAGACCTGCTCCACCGCCAGAATAAAACCCTCGAAGCCATGGCCGAAACACTTTTCAGGCAGTGGTTTGTGGAGGAAGCGCAGGAGAAGCCAAAAATCGGGAAAATAACACAACAAGTTGAATTAAATCCTAAAAGACAACTGTCGAAAGGTGCTACTGCGCCATATCTCGATATGGCAAACGTCAGCACCTCGGTTTTTCATCCTAAAAATTGGTATGAACGAGAATTCAATTCGGGAACAAAGTTTATTAACGGTGATACGCTGCTTGCCCGAATAACACCATGTTTGGAAAACGGCAAATCATCCTATGTGACTTTCCTTGAAGATGGGCAAGTAGGCTGGGGTTCGACTGAATTTATCGTGATGCGCTCTAAATTGGATTTACATCCCTTTTTTACATACACCTTGGCAAAGAACACTGATTTTAGAGATTACGCTGAAGGGTGCCTTGAGGGGACAAGCGGGCGACAGCGTGTGAATGTTGACCACCTTGCCAATTATGAGATTATTATTCCTCCTGATAATATTATTCAATTATTTAATGAAGTCATTTCTTCAACCGAACCAAAACTGCATGCTAATTTCGAGCAAATCCGAACGCTCATTAAACTGCGGGATACATTACTGCCGAAGTTAATGAGCGGTGAAGTAAGAATACCGTAGGAGTGCCAAAATGTGTGATGGTGGCTATTATGCAATCAAGGGGTTTGAATTTCAGATTGACAAAACCATTCTTGAATTGTTCAAGGCTGATAATAACACGCCAATTTCTATCGAACAAATTCAAGACATCAATTCAAGTAGTTTTGTAACACAAGTAAAATACAAAGAGACACAACAATACACTCCCGGAAAAATCAAAGAACCAGTAATTCAACTGATTAATGAATACCAATCATCGCCACATATAAAATATTACCTTTATTGTTATTTCAATGAGATGCAGGAAGGTAATAAGACTCTTACCAGCGTTGAACTAGATAGGATTTTAGGCAACAAGAATTCAAGTTTTACACAACATTTAAAAGATGGTTTTCTTACGAACTTTGAGCTACATTTTGCTAAGAATTTCCAAGATCATTTCATGCAGGTAATCGAGATAATTAAAGAAAATGCACAATGTTTTGATTTTGATGAGGCATTAATTCATTACGGTAATATAACCAATCATTTGAGAAAATTAGTAGTAAATAACCCAGTAGTTGCAAATAGAACGTGCACAAAAAGTGAACTCATTCAATTGATTACCAATAACCGCAAAATCGTATTCGATTCTGCATACCGAATTTATAAAGGCGAGCAGCAATATTTAACTGCTATTAAGAAAAAACATTTCACTTACTGTAACATAGATAATTGGGAACGGTTTATAATCATAGAAGTAAAAGAAAATGAAAACCTTTCATCCATCAAAACAACTGTGCATCAGATTAAACACAAGTTTTATAGAAGGCAAGCTAAAGTAATCAAGTCAGGGGCACCATATATTTACATTCGTAATATTTCGAGAAAGAAACTGAAACAATTAAAAGCTTCGTTAGTTAGTGATGGCGTTGTCTTGATGGATGGTTACAATTATATGGATTCTGACTTCAACTTAGAGGCTTTTCGCACTAAATCAACATTGGAAAATGGCATTTCAATTAAAATCATCAACAATGATGAGATACTATCACAAATCATTGCATGTGATTTAAAATCCGCTAAAAAGGTCTATCAGTTTTATTTGTCAGCACCTTTAGCTATTGCAACGGATATTGACGAGGTAAACATTGAAATCAAAACGCTTAATGAGATACAACAGATTGTAAGTTAGGAGGTTTATTTTATGACAGACCCAAATAAAAATATTAATGCTGAAGTGATTGCCGTATTTCCTAATAAAGTTAAGCTTTCTGTTGATGATTTGAGTAAGTTTATTTCAGCGGATGAACAGTTAGAAAAACTTAAAGTTGGTTCATATTTGGAAATAGCAGATGATGATAATCACAAACTAATTGCAATTATAGAAAGTTACGCAATTGTAGTTGATGAAAAGAAAGCGTCAGGAAGGTCTTATGTCATTGATGCCAACCCTCTTGGCATAATCGAAGGTAATAATTTCACCCGCGGCGGTGATGCCTTAACGATACCACCAACTAAAGTATTACCGGCAAAGCAAAGCGACATTAAGGCCATTTTCTGTAGTGGCTTAAAAGACAAAGAGAGATTCTGTTTTTCGAAATTAGCACAAAATATTAAAATAGATACTCCCGTAAATGGCAATAGATTTTTTAACAAACATTTTGCTATTGTTGGTTCTACTGGATCAGGTAAATCGCATACTGTTGCAAAAATTTTACAAAATGCTATCAATGCTAAAAATAGTGGCTACGACGGATTAAATAATTCTCATATTGTTTTATTTGATATCCATGGTGAATATAAAAGTGCTTTTCCAAATGCAAACCATGTTGATTCAACGAATATTAATATCCCATACTGGTTATTCGATAGCGATGAATTAGGCGATCTTTTTATTGAGAGCAATGAAGATAATTCACACAACCAGGTCTCGCAATTTCGGTTTGCTGTTACTGGAAACAAGAAAAAATTTAATCCAAATTTGCCGCAGGATAAAATCTATTTCGATTCACCTTTGAAATTTGATATTGATGAAGTTATTAGATATATCAAAAATATTAACAACGAGTTAATTAATAAAAAAAATAATAGATGCCCTACCACCAAGGCTAATGAGATAATTGCAAATAGAATACCAAAATATTTTGAATCAGATTTGGAATTTGAAAAAACTTCCGCCGACTTTGTTAATGGCCCATATTCAGGCGACTTTGAGCGGTTTATTCTTCGTTTGGAAACAATCAGAAATAACCCAAGGCTGAAATTTCTATTCGATAATAGAAATGAAATTGAGCTTGAATCTATTTTAAAACAATTTCTTGGATACACTGATGAAAGAAAAGCAAATGTTACGGTCTTTGATTTGTCGGGCATCCCATTTGAAGTTCTAAGTATTACAGTTTCTCTCATTTCAAGAATATTGTTTGAGTATGGATACTATTACAAAAGATTATTAACCGGTAATGCTGCATGTGAAACACCGTTGTTGCTGGTTTACGAAGAGGCACACAAATATGTCCCAAAGAGTGATTTGGTTAAGTACCGTGCTTCGAAAACTGCAATCGAAAGAATAGCAAAAGAAGGTAGAAAATACGGTATCACACTGGGTATAGTAAGTCAAAGACCGGCAGAGATTTCAGAAACAATCTTTTCTCAATGCAATAATTTTATAGCAATGAGATTAACAAACCCTGATGACCAAAATTATGTCAAACGATTATTACCTGATTCACTTGGCAATTTAACGGATACATTACCTGCTTTAAAAACAGGTGAAGCGTTGCTCATCGGCGATTCAATTGTAATGCCATCAATAGTGAAAGTCGATGAATGCAAAGAATATTGTCCATCTTCAAATGATATCAACTATGTGGAAATATGGAAAGAAAAATGGAAAGATGTCGTTTTTAATAAAATTGTTGAGGAGTGGAAGAAATAACAAGTGGATAATAGAGCACTACCCGCCAACACAAGCAACTTCCTTCTCTACACTGCCGCTGGCAAGATAAAGATCGAGGTTTTCCTAAAGCATGAACCTGTTTGGCTCACCCCAAAGTCCATGGGTGAGCTATTCCATGTGCAGCATCCGGCAATCACGAAACACCTGAAAAACTTTTTTGAATCCAGAGAATTGCAGAAGAATTCGGTTGGTTGCATTTTGAAACATTCTGCCAATTACACTTATAACAGATAAGAAAGATTTATGGCCAAAAAAAACATAAAACTTCCCGACAATCAAATCACCGTCTATCAAACACCAGACGGAAAAATCAATATCGAAGTGCTTTATGCTAATGAAAATATCTGGCTTCCTCAAAAACGGATGGCGGACCTGTTTGATATAGACCGCAGCGTTGTTACCAAACATCTTCGTAATATTTTTTCATCCAATGAGTTACAGGAGAATTCAGTATGTGCAAATTTTGCACATACTGCAAAAGACGGTAAAGGTAGATAGGCGTACCATGTTCCCACAAATGGGGCATATAATGGTAAACAACATGAAATACGATCCTGATATACATAATCGTTGTTCCATCCGGTTAAAGGGATATGATTATTCAAAGGCCGGTTTATATTTCATAACCATATGCGCACAAGACCGGTTGTGTATTTTTGGCAAAATCGTAGGGGCGGGTTCCAAACCCGCCCAAAACAAAACGCCGGAGGCCACCACAGAAACGGGTTCCAAACCCGCCCAAAATAATATCCCGGACAAAATGGTGTTAAATGATTATGGACGTATAGTCGAACAAACATGGTTTGACCTGATTAATCATGTTAAAAATATTTTTTTGCATGAATTTGTTGTAATGCCGAATCATATTCATGGCATTATTGAAATTATTGATGATGAACGGTTATTGAATCAGCGAACGGGGTTGGAATTGCAAAGGGTGGGGTTGGAATCAGAAAGGGCAGGTTTGGAACCTGCCCCTACGGGTATGGATGTGGGTGTGGATACGACGATTACGACGGTGGAGAAACGGGTGGCAATTTCTGAAATTGTGCGGCAATTAAAAACATTTTCCGCAAAACGTATTAATAAATTGCGAAATACTCCCGGCGTTTCCGTCTGGCAACGCAATTATTACGAACACATTATCCGTGATGAAAAATCTTACCACCAAATTTCCGAATATATACGAACCAATCCATTGAAATGGCAAACTGATAAATACTATGAATAAAATTACCGAATCTGAAATCGAAAAATTCGCCATAGAACTACTTGAAAAATCAGGTTATCAGTATCTCTACGCTCCGTCTATCGCCCCTGATAGCGAAACCCCGGAACGTGAATCTTTTGAAGATGTACTGCTTTTAGAACGCATACGGGCAGCGGTTGGCAGGATCAACCCATCAATCCCGGCAGATATCAGAGAAGATGCTATCAAGCAAATTCAACGGATTCATTCTCCCGAACTTATTGCCAACAATGAAGCGTTTCATCGACTGCTCACTGAGGGCATCAATGTAACCATTAGAAAAGGCGGCCACAGTCGGGGTGATCTTGTCTGGCTTGTTGATTTCGAAAATCCGGAAAACAATGATTTTCTTGTAGCTAACCAGTTCACGGTAATTGAAAACAATGTCAACAAACGTCCTGATGTGGTTCTGTTTGTAAACGGCTTGCCACTGGTTGTTATCGAACTAAAAAACCCTGCTGATGAAAATGCAACGATCAAATCGGCCTTCAGGCAGTTCCAAACATACAAACAGGCAATCCCCAGCCTATTTACATATAACGGCATTATGGTTATTTCCGATGGTCTGGAAGCCAAAGCAGGTTCTGTTTCCGCAGGACTCACCCGTTTTATGTTCTGGAAAACAGCAGATGGCAAGGTTGAAGCTTCACCGTTAATAGGCCAGTTGGAAACTCTGATCAAGGGAATGCTTGATAAGAAAACGCTGCTGGATCTTATCCGCCATTTCATTGTTTTTGAAAAAACCAAAAAAGAAGATAGAGAAACCGGGATTATCGCCATTCAAACTGTGAAGAAGCTTGCTTCGTATCACCAGTATTATGCTGTCAACAGGGCTGTTGAATCAACACTTCGGGCATCCGGTTACCATAGAACCAAAAAAGAAATATTGGACAGGCTTGAGATAAAGGAATCGCCCGCAAGTTATGGACTTGTGGGAGTGGGCTCTCAACCCGTGAACGACAGAAAAGGCGGGGTGGTCTGGCACACACAGGGAAGCGGCAAATCACTGTCTATGGTATTTTATACCGGTAAAATTGTGCTTGTAATGGATAATCCCACAGTCGTTGTTATTACCGACAGAAACGATCTGGACGACCAACTGTTTGATACCTTTGCCGCATCAAAGCAGCTTTTGAGGCAGGAGCCTGTACAGGCAGAAAACAGGGGTCACTTGAAAGAGCTTCTCAAGGTAGCTTCGGGCGGAGTAGTTTTTACTACTATTCAAAAATTTCAGCCTGAGGAAGGCAATGTTTATGAAACACTTTCTGAACGGGAAAATATTATTGTCATTGCAGATGAAGCCCATAGGACACAGTACGGCTTTAAGGCCAAAACGATAGATGACAAGGACAAGAACGGGAATGTGATCGGTAAAAAGATTGTGTACGGATTTGCAAAGTATTTGCGGGATGCCCTGCCCAAAGCAACCTATCTTGGTTTTACCGGAACTCCTATTGAAAGCGATGATGTGAATACCCCGGCAGTATTTGGGAATTATGTTGATGTTTATGATATTGTCCAGGCAGTGGAAGACGGCGCAACGGTCAAAATATATTATGAAAGCAGACTGGCTAAAATAAACCTGAGCGAAGAAGGCAAAAAGCTTGTTGCCGAACTTGATACTGAGCTTGAATATGAAGGGGTAGGTTCTGAATCAACCCCTACCGATACGCAAAAAGCGAAGGCAAAATGGACGCAACTGGAAGCGCTTGTAGGAAGTAAAAACCGGATAAAACAGATTGCACAAGATATTATCGATCATTTTGAACAGCGGCAGGAAATATTTTTTGAAGGCAAGGCAATGATTGTTGCCATGTCCCGCCGTATTGCAGCCGATTTATATAAGCAAATAATAGATATCAGGCCAACGTGGCATAGTGGCGATCTGAAAAAAGGCGCCATAAAAGTGGTTATGACATCAGCATCCTCTGACGGCCCTGAAATAGCCAAACATCATACGACAAAAGAGCAGCGGAGAGTGTTGGCAGACCGGATGAAAGATCCTGAAGATGGGCTCAGGTTGGTTATTGTGCGTGATATGTGGCTTACCGGCTTTGATGTACCTTCCATGCATACGCTTTACATAGACAAACCCATGAAAGGCCATAACCTTATGCAGGCCATCGCCCGTGTAAACAGGGTTTATAAGGACAAACCCGGCGGGTTAGTGGTGGATTATCTTGGCATTGCTTCGGATTTGAAAAAGGCGTTATCTTTTTACTCGGACAGTGGAGGCAAGGGTGACCCGGCCATTACCCAGGAAAAAGCGGTACAGATGATGCTGGAGAAACTGGAGGTCGTTTCGCAGATGTTTTATGGCTTTTCTTATGAGAATTATTTTGAAGCGGATACTAGGAGTAAGCTTTCATTGATTCTGGAAGCGGAAGAACACATTCTTGGCCTTGAAAACGGTAGAAAAAGGTATATCAACGAAGTGACTTCCCTGTCGCAGGCATTTGCCATTGCTATTCCCCACGAACAGGCAATGGATGTAAAAGATGAGGTTGCGTTTTTTCAGGCTGTTAAGGCACGTCTGGCTAAATTCGATAGTACTGGCACAGGCAGGACAGATGAAGATATTGAAACAGCAATAAGGCAGGTTATTGATAAAGCCTTGGTGAGCGAGAAGGTAATTGATGTCTTTGATGCCGCAGGGATTAAAAAGCCGGATATTTCAATTCTTTCTGAAGAATTCCTTCTGGAAGTCAAGAACATGGAGCATAAGAACATTGCTCTGGAAGTCCTGAAGAAACTATTAAATGACGAGATAAAAGCAAGAATTAAAAAGAACCTGATTCAGGGCAAATCTTTAATGGAAATGCTGGAAAATTCCATCAAGAGGTATCATAACAAAATCATTACCGCTGCGGAAGTTATTGAAGAGCTGATCGCTTTAGGCAAAGACATTCAAGAAAAGGATAAAGAGCCTCACGAGATGGGGCTTTCTGATTTCGAGTATGCCTTCTATACTGCCATCGCCAATAATAAAAGCGCCCAAGAGGTAATGGGAAAAGATAAATTAAGAGAGCTTGCCGTAGTGCTTTTTGAAAGAGTAAAGCAAAACGCCTCAATTGATTGGACAATCAAGGAAAGTGTAAAGGCAAAACTTAAAGTCATAGTGAAAAGAACTTTAAGACAGTACGGCTATCCGCCCGACATGCAGAAACTGGCCACCGAGACGGTTTTAAAACAGGCTGAAATGATTGCAGAAGAAATTATGCAAGGTGAATAATTTTATTGTAACAGATTGAGAAATTGAGGTCATAAAGTTCCGATTTATTATTCCACCTGAGATATCTCACACGTATCACAGCCTGACTCAAACCTTTGATAAGAAGAATATATCATGAAAACCTCTATAGCCGTTCTGAATGAGATCGATTATCGTAAGTTGTGAAATATGCTATTGAACGGTAGTCATAACCTATGTTTTCGGACTTGATATTAAAAAATATTGTATAATAAAAAAGAAATAGCTCCAGGGCCTCCGGCTTTGCGCTTCTCATCGAGAGGAAATGCACTGGTCTTGAAGGATTCCGGAAGTCATTTTGATTTGGGATTTGTACCCAGAGTGAGGAGATTTTCTTTTCTCTCAAAGCAATGATTCAGCCTGAAATGTTTTTATTCTTGTGGTATGAACAAAAGGAAAAAACCGTCACCATCGAATAGCTTTTTCTGTTTCTTTACCGGCTTGGCATTACGATTTTGATATCACTTAATGCCAGAAAAGATTTCCTCCAAGATCGGGGGCTGTATAAGTTTTGATTCCGGGGTATTTTTGCCTAAAACATACCACCGATATAGGATGTGCCAATAGATTTTATTGGACGATATAGAAAAAGTGGCAACAAAAAAACCCGTTATTTCTAACGGGTTTTGCACTTATTTGGATTGTGTTGGATTGGGTCTTGGTGGAGGCGGCGGGAGTTGAACCCGCGTCCGAAAATCTTCCGCACAGGCGTCTACATACTTTTCCTGAACTTTATATTTCGCCGGATCATACCTCCTTCAGGCTAGATGTATAATTCGGCTACCCTGTTATTGTTTCGATGGTCTGCAACAGGTGGTACAAATCATCTATCCTACTAGTCGACGCCCTTATCTTATCCGCAGGAAAAACAGGACAGGACGTTGGCCCTAAGCGGCCAATGCGTAATTATAATCGTCTGCGATTATGTTTATTTCCCGTCTCTTTTACGAGCTGACAGGCGCTCGGTATGCAACCTGGACTTCTTTATCCCCGTCGAAGCCGTTTCGCCCCCAAATGGGCAGACTTTATAATAAAGAGCTTTTTTGCTTATGTTTATATATTAAGTGCGTTCTGGCTATTTGTCAAGAAAGTGCTGCTATCTTTCCAGGGTAACCGCATTTAGAATTAATATGCCATTTAATAATTTTGTGAAACACCCAAACCGTCATGCCGGACTTGATCCGGTATCCAGAACCCAATGG
>Ga0180732_1000791_pt1 | contig 23185 bp, 19 predicted proteins | sample KR11_01MetaG_FD_148674 | JGI IMG/M metagenome (GOLD analysis project Ga0180732, IMG submission 148674) | Groundwater microbial communities from the Olkiluoto Island deep subsurface site, Finland - KR11_0.1 MetaG | ecosystem: Environmental > Aquatic > Deep subsurface > Groundwater | place... | reverse complement strand
TGCATAATCCGGAGCAAGACGGCCATTGATTCCGAACCATGGCGGCCACCCAATCCGGAGCATGTCGGCCACCAATTCCGGGCCATGGCAGCCACTTTTTGAAATAAATCGGAAACAGTGGCCGACATCAATCGGAATCCGAAATAATAATAGGGAATCAAAACAGAACTGGTTAATCTTTGAAAAATGTGGCATCTTAATCTTCCGGGAGAAGGAGGAGAACAATGTCACAGGAAAGGTTAACCGTGCGAAAAATCAAAGAAGTACTTCGTCTGAAATGGGAGTGCCAGATCAGCGAGCGATCCATCGCCCGCAGCTGCCGAATATCACGCAGTACAGTAAGTGAATATGTCAAACGAGCAGAAGCAGCAGGGTTGAAGTGGCCCCTATCAGAAGAGATCACAGACAACCAACTTTATGAACGTCTTTTCCCCAGAACAATACAACTCAATCCAAAAGCAGCTTATATACCAGACTGGCAAGTAATCCACCTGGAACTACGTAAAAAGGGAGTTACCTTGCGCTTATTGTGGATGGAATACCTGGAAAACCATCCACAAGGATACGGGTATAGCCAGTTTTGCCAGTTGTATCGAGAGTGGTCCGGAAAGTTTAAACCCACCATGAGAATGAACCATAAGGCTGGGGAAAAGCTGTTTGTGGATTATGCGGGGCAAAAAGTTTCAGTGATTGATCCAAAAACAGGAGAAATACAAGAAGCCGAGATCTTCGTGGCCGTTCTGGGAGCATCAAGCTACACATATGCAGAAGCACAATGGCATCAAGACTTACCGAATTGGATTGGTGGACATGTTCGCGCTTATGAGTTCCTTGAAGGCGTTACCGAAGTAGTGGTTCCAGATAATTTACGAGCTGCTGTTAATCATCCCAGCCGATATGATCCGGAGATCAACCAGACCTATCAAGAAATGGCAGAGCATTATGGAGTTGCAGTTATCCCGGCAAGGGTGAGAATGCCAAGAGACAAGTCCAAGGCCGAGGTGGGAGTCCAAAATGTGGAACGCTGGATACTGGCCAGATTACGCAACCAAAGATTTTTTAGTCTGTTCGAACTGAATAAGGCAATCCGTGAATTATTGAAAGACCTCAATAATCGCAAGATGGAACATTTAGGAAAAAGCCGCAAAGAATTGTTCGATCTGGTAGATAAACCAGCACTCAAACCTTTACCCACCACGCCTTATGAATTTGCCTTATGGAAAAAAGCCAAGATCAGCATTGATTATCATGTTGAATATGATGATGTCTATTACTCTGTTCCCTGCCATTTATATCCCGCTGAAGTGCTAATACGAGCCACTCAAAGAGCGATAGAGATATTTCACAATGGGCAGAGAGTGGCTTTGCATCCCCGCTCTCATGAACAAGGCAGGCACTTCACCATAAAAGAACACATGCCCTCAGACCATCGTTTTTACAGCGAGTGGTCTCCCGAACGGTTTATTCGTTGGGCGGAGAAGATTGGTCCCGAAACAGCCAAAGTTGTGCAAATGGAACTGGATTCCAGACAACATCCGGAACAGGCTTTTCGTGCCTGTCTTGGAATATTAGGGTTTGCCAGAAAATACTCTGTTGAGAGATTGGAATCCGCCTGCCGTTATGCATTTGCGAATGAAATTCACAGTTATAGAGGAATAAAAAACATATTGGAGAATCATCTTGATCAACTGACAAGTTTGGAGGATATGACACAAATATCGTTCATGGCACCCCACAACAATGTGCGTGGCAAAGATTATTACAACTAAAGGAGAATTGAAAAATGTTATTGCAACCTTTGATGGATAAACTGACCCAGCTTCATCTACCTGCTTTTCGCAAAGGTATTGAGGAACAAATAACCAATCCCAAATACAGTGATCTTTCTTTTGATGAACGGCTTTCAATCCTGGTTGATCTGGAACTACTCCAAAGAGACAGTAGTCGTTTGAACCGGTATTTGAAGAAAGCTCATTTCCATCTGGACGCAGCTTTGGAAGATTTTGATTTTTCTCCTATGAGAGGCGTGGATAAGCACCAAGTATTGGAATTATCTCATGGCGGATGGATCACCAATAAACTCAATGTTATTATCTCTGGTCCAACCGGTGCTGGAAAAACATTCCTGAGTTGCGCACTCGGACATGCTTCCTGCCGAAATGATTTTTCTGTCCGTTATTTCAGAACTCCTCGCTTCCTACAGGATTTGCGGCTGGCTCATGCAGATGGTTCTTATCCCAAGCTGCTGGCTGCTCTGGCTCGTTTTGATCTGATTATCTTTGACGACTGGATGCGGGATGCTTTATCTCTTGTTCAATCTCAGGACTTACTCGATATTTTGGATGATCGCTATGGACGATCTTCTACCATGGTGGTGACTCAAATCCCAATCGATGCGTGGCACGAACGTATTCCTGACCCCACTTTGGCTGACGCCATCCTTGACCGGTTGGTTAATAATGCTTATCGCCTCCAATTAACCGGTGAATCACAGAGACGACTCCGTTCATCCACACTCATGTCGGCCACTTGATTTATAATCTTCTTACCAGTTCTGTTTCACCCTTAACTGGCCGCCATCAATCGGAATCGGTGGCCGTTTTCACCGGAATGCGCATAGTCGATAAATGTTTTCAGAGGGTTCTCCACTCGGAGAAAAACTATAATACAGGGGATCAGTTATTTCTGCTTCCGATGGATTGTTCAAACTAAATGATTTTGGTGAAGAGGGTATCCAATTGATTGAGATCGCTAGTAAAAGTAAAATTATTACAAACAAGGATAGTCTGAGGATAAGTTTAATGTCCTTCATTCTAATAAGGCTTATTAGTAAAATGAAGAAAATGATAGTAACCGAGAGCAGTAGAAGTGCTTGCAATAAAAAATGTGTTTTCTGCTCTTTTAATTCCGCACTTGTTACCTCTACTTCTTCAGAATTGGTTGGGTTAGTTTCATAATTTGGTATGGGCTGGCCGGGTTCGAATACAAGGTCAGACAAGCTTGTTGATAATATAAACAATCCGATAATCGCAAAGGCTAGGTATATTAACGCGGAAATTCGTTTTTGTTGGATATTTCACCTTCCTTGAAGATGTGAATTTGGGTTTGATTAGTCTTACTCCTTTAAGTAGACCGAGGTCTGTCGAAAATAAGAGGAAAGTATAGGTATGGTAAATTATATTTGCAAAGTTAAGAACTTCATAAGTTTAACCTGTCATTGTGAAGCCGGATTATTTTGCACATTCCCTTATTGTCTAAAATGAAGTTATTTTCAGTAAAATTGCTCTTGATTCCAAATATTATCAAACCTGAGCTTATAAAAGAGTTCCTAAATTTTTTTTGCGTAATCATTTATATATTACTCGCTAAATATATATGCGTCGCCTATCTAAAGATAGGGTTCAAGTTGGGTTTTTTCGAACAGAATGTAACCTCTGAATTAGAATCCCCTCATCAATAATCGGGTTAGTCTTCTCCCAAAATGCCGCCCAATATTTTCCTCTTGAATAGAGATGGACAGGCAAAGTGTAAAGGAATAGGAAAACTCCTTTTTCGTGAGTGAAGACTAGTGTATATGGGGGGATGATTATTATTTATCCCGTAGATAGGGGTATTCGAGCATAAAAAGCATGATTTACACGAAAATTACACGAAATTGCACGGGCTTATATGGAGTGGATGGAAGGCAAGCAAATGGAGGGTCTGCACGATAATTCTTAGCCCGGTGTGGTTTCACGGCCTCGTATATTCCTATAGTAAAAGATTTGCTTGTTCGCTCGTTAACCGTTTGTGAAACTGTCCCATGAGTGACTCCTTTTTATAGAAATCTATCACGAATATCTTGTTCACTTTTGAATAGATAACCATTCACTTTTCAATTTCAAATAGTAAAATCCGAGAAAGGCTTGACAAAAAGAAAATCGAGTATATAATAAATTGTACCAACTGGTTGGTTTATTACAAATAATATTCAATCAACAAAACAAGGAGGTCATTCCATGGTAGACAACACAATCCGGGATTTACGACGGAAGCATAATGAAGAACGCGACAAAGAAATGGCATCGTTATATAGTCTCATGTTGGGATTGGCGGAACGGGATTGTTTCCCAAATAATCAACTTAGGAAATATTGTGATCCAAATAATACTGTTGCTGGTTATGTGTTTGATTTTGCGAACCCCTGGTATGTAGCTGAGCCAATTTCAACGGTCCAGGATATCAAGTTGATCGTTGATGGGACTATGATAGGTCTAGAACATTTGGCAATAATAATTAGAGGTCAAAAAATCCCTGTCAAAGTCGCAAAAACAATATATGAAATCTGGTGGGGAGTAGGTGAAGTATTGCAAATCCTGATCGAAGATCAAAAGTTCATAAATCAGAATATATTAAAGAAAGTCAATTTAGAAATTCATTTAGATTTACGGACGACCATGTATTATGGAATCCCGAATAATCTAGCTCAATATGTTTTAAACCATGAAATGGAGGTATTGTGATATGAAAGTTGGAATCAGTCTTTATTCTTATGGTGGTGATTTTCATTCACGAAGGATATCTGTTCGCCAGGCTATTCTACATGCTGCAGAGATTGGGTGCGAAGGAATTGAACTAATTGGAGATCAACACCTTCCAAATTGGCCTTACACCTCAATTTCTGAATTAGTAGATTTACGCGATCTGATCCAGTCTTTGGGTATGGAAGTTTCGTGTTTCAGTTCGTACCTTGTCTATATGCTCCGATCGGATCGAAACCAAACTCAAGAAGAATTAATCAGAGTAGCTAAGGAACATATCAATATTGCGAATATTCTCGGCGCTAAAATTTGTCGACCCATTTACAGTGCTGATAATAAAAAAGACCTTTTCCATGTAATAAATGCTTGTTTACCGATACTTAAACAATGCAACATCATTTGGGCTTTAGAAGTGCATTCACCTTTCCCACCGTCTTTTTACAATGAAGTGATACAAGAAATCAATTCACCATTTGTCCGTTTACTGCCTGATTTTTCCTGCTGGCAATCTATGGGGCTACCTACCGAATTCTCCGCAAATAATATTGAGACTTTCAAGGAGATCCTTCCCTATACCGCTTACTGCCATGGAAAAGCCCATGTTTTCGATGCGAATGGGGAAGAGCCCAATACACCTTACAAAGCATTATTACAGGCATTAAAAGAAATAAACTTTGATGGTTATGTCGTTGCAGAATACGAAGGATGGATGATGGGCTACGCTGACAGCCGGGCGATTGTCAAGACTCATTTCGATTTGATCAATAAGTATCGTTAAAGAGAGAATATAAAATGATTGAGACAACACTAAGCTCTAAAGGAAAGACGAAGAAAAAACTCCTTCTTGAAGTAAGTTTCCGACTTTTTGTCAAAAGAGGCTTGAACGACGTTTCCTTGGAAGACATACTCGTTGAAAGTGGCATTAAGAAAGGCAGTTTTTATCATTACTTTGATAGCAAAGATCAGTTAATCCTTGAGGCATTTACTGAGTGTTATCAACAGCCATTATCTGAGTGGTTTGAGAGTATCACAAAGAAAAATTTGGGTGGTCGTGAAGCAATAGAATATTATTTTTTCAATACGGCACCTCACATGCTAAATATATGGCGCACTATTATGAACGATACAAACTTACGGGCGCAGGATGTATTCCTCGTCACGATGGAAGGTATTCGTAAAATTGGATACATTGCTGACCATTATCAGGAATACACTGACCGCATGCAGACCTGGATCCGAAATCTATTGATTTTAGAACAAGAAAATAGCAAACTCTCAAGCAAGGTCAATTGCCAAAGTCTAGCCACTTTTATATTTTCGAGTTGTGAAGGTGTTTATTACACTTGGATTATGAATTCCAACATTGACTTTCATGATCTGATGAAAAATACTTTCGAATATATCTGGGGATTTATCGAAAAAGATTAAGGAGAAGTACATAATGGCTGCAGATGAATTTTTTCTCACTTCAAGAAGAGAAAGAACCTCTTATGGTATGCATTTTATCGGACAAAACATCTATTACGTCATCTTCTATTTGTATCTACAGACATTCTTTACCGACATTGGAATTCCAGCTTTAACAGTAGCTGCTATTGCGCTTGTTGTAAAAATCTGGGATGCAGTCAATGATCCAATTTTCGGTTTTCTAGTCGATAAAATACGCTTCCACAAAGGAAAGTTTGTACCTTGGTTGCGGATTGCCCTTTTTGCAGTGCCAATGACTACAATTTTAATATTTGCGATTCCCAACTCACTTTCCCTTGGAGTGAAAATTGTTTGGGCTATTATTGCCTACTTGCTTTGGGATATTTCCTATACCATTGTCGATGTTCCGATTCTTGGACTTGTTACAACTCTTACTGATAATCAAGATGAACGGACCAGTATTATGGCCATCGGTAGAGTAGCGGCCAATCTGGCTACTATCTTTGTCGCAGTTTTGGTACCAGTCGTTCGTGTTGCCATTGGTGGTTGGTTACCAACCATCATCCTTCTTTCGTTGATTGCGTTCTCAACTTGTATTCCCATTATTTTAACAGCCAAGGAGCGCATTAAACCGATTGATGTCAAAGAAGATTATCGACCACGAGATATGATGAATTATTTGGTGAACAATAAATATTTGCTCATCTTCTATCTAGCACTGTTTATCTTTTACTCAAGTAATCTTCTTTCGTCTTCACTTAGTCTATATTTTGCACGTTATTGCTTAGGATCGGAAAGTATGGCCGTGTACATCAGCCTGGCAATTATGTTGCCAGCAGTTATCATGGGTATATTCCTTCCCAGAATCTTAAGAGGAATCGATAAGTTCCAGTTCTTTTTCTGGTCCATCGTCTCGATGCCAGTGCTGGGCATCATTTCTTATTTCATTGGCTATAGTAATCCCGTCGTCTTTTTCATTCTTACGGCACTACGTAACATACCCTTTGGCGCGGCAACTGTAATGATGATCATGTTTGCACCAGACTGCGCCGAATATGGAAAGTATAAAACCGGCATCAGCGCACCCGGAATAACCTTTGCCCTTCACACGTTCACTGTCAAAATGATGATCGCTTTTTCGACTGCCATCGGTTCAGCTGCCCTTGCAGCCGCTGGCTTTATTTCTGGTGAGGGAGTGGGACAGTTAGCTGGGTTTAACTCCAAACTTTGGGGGATCTATATATTGATTCCAGTCATCGGCGCTTTGCTCTCATTACCTGTGTTTAGACTTTATCGCTTGCGTGACAAGGACGTGCAGGTAATGGCGCGATTCAATGCTGGCGAGATTGATCGCGATGAAGCAAACCAACAGTTGTCTAAAGGTTTTTTATCTAGTAATTCCAATAAATAGCAATGAAAGGAGCGTACCATGAGTAGTAAAGCATTTCGTGTTGCAATTATTGGCACCGGTATGATAACCAATTTCGCCCATCTCCCTGCCTTGTCACTCTTAGGGTCAGCAGTTGAGGTAGTTGGTTGTGCTGATATACGGGAACCCGCAGCCAGTCAGACAGCAGGGAACTACAAGATACCCAAAGTCTACACTGACTCGAAGAAAATGTTGGATGAACTAAAACCGGATATTGTCCTGGTTGCCACCCCAAACGTTTCTCACCTAGAGATATCGATGCTTGCTCTGAATAGCGGGGCCAATGTCGTCTGTGAAAAACCTGTGGCTTTGAAACACAAAGACGCCATTGAATTATTCAACAAAGCCGAGAGTCTTGGGTTGCATTTCTTTCCAGCACAAACTTACCGGTTTTTCAATGAACAATTGGCAGTTAAAAAGATAATAGACGAAGGGGTTCTTGGTGAAATATATTATGCTGAATTCGATGCTATAAGGCGTCGAGGCGTTCCAAAATGGGGTTTCTTCCACATGAAGAAGCACAATGCAGGTGGACCGTTCTGTGATCTTGCTGTTCATCAGCTTGATTATATACTTTGGGTCCTTGGAAATCCAGAAGTCCTTACAGTTAGTGGCAGTAAATGGACAAAAATTGCCAATACGGATGAGAACCTTCAGACTACATTAGAAGGAAGTGGTGCATATGGCGGATTGTCTTTTACTCCACGATCTTATGACTGGCATGAATTCGATGTTGAAGATATGGCTGCTGGATGTGTACGATTGGCTGGGAATAAACTCATCAATTTCAAAACTTCCTGGGCACTTAACCTCCCTGAGACTTATTCGCGTCGATTGGCTGGTACAAAGGCTGGTTTAAGCGCATGTGAAGATAAACCAATCACCATCTACGGTAACAGCTGTGGTTGGATGGCTGACATTCAGCCTCAGGTTTTTAATAATAGTGGTTTGCCGCCTGAATTTATTTTCCCCGGTCATGTCCCACTTTGGAAAAATGTTTTGGGTGTTCTGAGTGGTGTTGAAAAACCGATTATCAAGAAAGAGGAAACTCTAAACGTCACTGTAGCGGTTGAAGCATTCTACCGATCGGCAGAAATTGGTGCGGAAGTTCAATGTAGTGAGCTTAAGTAGTTTGTTCATCGATCATCTATTAATTGAGTTGGTGATCGATGATATTTATTACGATAAGATATGCAAACCTCTTTATAAATATCGTGTTTGTGCTCGTATTCATCTTGTTAGTTTTAATAGTTACTGTAGCTTTCTTCTAAGGGCTTCTCAACAGCAAAAAAATGGTTGAAACAGAAATAAATGAAACTTAACTTAGAAATTCGATTTTATGAGTCAAGCTATAAAATCTTCAAATTTCTCGCTTGGGTAGCCTATAAATAGATATCAATGTACTGAGTGCTTCGAGAAAATTGATTCAACACAACAAACATATCCTTTGCCTGTTATTCAAGCCAGATTATGGCGAAGGTCGGTAGACGACTCCGGTGGTGTTAGGCATGATGATTCCTGGACTGACTGAAAACAAGGCATATACAAATTATGTTGAGTACCGTAAAGAACCAATTTTCAGAATCGAGCATCCGTTGGTAATTACTCATAAGTATGAGGTAATCCACCAATCGGCTGAATCTGAAAAACTGATTACCTTCTAAAAATAATTTGTGAAATGGATTTTCCCAAATTATATAAAGTGAATAGGGATTTGTGCAGGTAAAGTAAAAATTTGGAGGAATTGAAATGAATCATAAACTTGGAATAATTGGATATGGGGGAATGGGTCATCTGCATCATCATTTCAGCCCTATGGTTGATGGTCTTGACGTAGTGGCAGCCTACGATATCGATCGATCTCGCGTCAATTTGGCAGAGAATCTGGGATTACGGCCGTATTTCAAATTAGAGGACATACTCAACGATTCAGATCTCGATATAATCCTCGTCGCCACACCAAACGATAGTCACAAAGAGCTATCTATTGCAGCACTTCAAGCAGGGAAACATGTGATTTGCGAAAAACCAGTTACCACTAATTCAAGCGACCTAAAAGAAATAATCAAAGTAGCTAAGAAGGCTCAACGCCAATTTTCCGTTCACCAGAACCGACGTTGGGATAAAGATTTCCTTACTGTAAAAAAAGTCCTTGATGAAGGAGTGATTGGAAAACCATTTTACGTGGAATCCCGTGTCCAGGGTTCGCGAGGCATTCCTGGTGATTGGCGGCGAATAAAAGCTTCTGGCGGTGGGATGATGTTTGATTGGGGTGTTCATTTGCTTGATCAGATGATGTCGATGATCAACAGCCCTGTAATGGAGGTTTATGCTCATATCTTCAATGTTAACTATCCAGAAGTTGATGATAATCTAAAGATAATGTTGAAGTTCGATAACAATATATCAGCCCTTTTAGAGGTAGATACATTCTGCTTGATCAATCTCCCCCGCTGGCAGATATTAGGTTCAGAAGGAACTATGCAATTGAAAAATTGGGAGTGTGAAGGTCAAATACTTCTGGGCAGTGTTCAGGAGGTAGATTGGAATGAAATTTCTCAGACCGCAGCAGGTCCTACACGTACCATGGCTCCGATTAAGCCCGAGATGATCAAAGAGATTCCTATCCCAGTGGTTAATTCAGACATAGGAGCGTTCTATGTAAACTATTTATCTGCACTCGAAGGGCGCGAAGAACTTATAGTTAAACCTGAGCAGGCACTTCGAGTTTTAAGAGTAATTGAAGCAGCATTTTTGTCCTCAACTAAAGGAGTGTGTGTAAAGGGGCCTTTTTAATGATAATTTTTTGGAAAAGATCTTTTTATTTGTTCAATAAACTTATAGGAGAATATCAAAAGTACTTTTTGAGTTATGGGTGAAGATGTTGAACGTAGTTAATCATTGATGTACGCGGTAATGTTGAAGAATTAATTGGTAATGTGGATCATCTTTCACCATGCCATTTTAGAATAGGATTATGATATGAAACTTGGAGTCTTTACTGTTCTCTTCCAGGATAGTTCGCTAGATTCAATTCTGGATCGATTGACTAGCATGGGGGTACAGGCTGTGGAACTTGGAACGGGTGCTTATCCGGGAAATTCTCACTGCAACCCGACCGATTTGTTGAAGAATAACAAGACCGTTCAGGCGTTTAAAAAGAACATTGAAGATCGTGGGTTGATAATCAGCGCCCTGTCATGTCATGGCAATCCACTTTCTCCAAATAAAAAAATAGCTTATGAATCTGACCGGGTTTTTCGTGAAACAGTATGCTTGGCTTCTGAAATGGGAGTAGGTGTGATTAACCTGTTCTCTGGTTGCCCGGGGGATTCGAAAACTGCCAAGTTTCCCAATTGGGTAACTTGCGCTTGGCCACCCGAGTATCAACAAGTTTTGGAGTGGCAATGGAAGGAAAAGGTAACTCCATATTGGCAGGAAGCTGGTCAATTTGCTGAGAAGGCCGGTGTGAAGCTGGCTATCGAAATGCATCCTGGTTTTGTGGTTTACAATCCAGAGACTCTTCTACGTTTGCGGGAGACAGTGGGTCCAGTAATCGGTGCCAACTACGATCCCAGTCACTTGTTCTGGCAGGGGATTGACCCGATCGAATCCATTAAAGCCCTGGAAGGTGCCATCTATCATTTCCACGCAAAGGATACCTCCTTGGATCAGCGCAACGTTGCTATCAATGGTGTCTTGGATACAAAACCATATAATAAGCTGTTGCAGCGCTCCTGGACCTTCCGTACAGTAGGCTATGGGCACGACTTGCTTACTTGGCGCTCAATTATTAGCACACTGCGCCTAACCGGTTATGATTATGTTTTATCCATTGAGCACGAAGACCCTCTTGCTTCGGTTGAAGAAGGGTTTGAAAAAGCGGTAGCTTTCCTAAAGGACGTTCTAATATATGATCAACCTGCCACTATGTGGTGGACATAAAACTGGGGATCATTATGTTTCTTATAGGCGATATTGGAGGGACGAAGACTGTCCTTGCGGTAATTAACCGGAAGAACAACTCGATCGTTCCCATGTACGAGAAAAGTTATGCAAGTTCACAGTATGACAGTCTGGAAGTGATCATCACTGAATACCAGGCTTCCATTTCAGAAAAGGTTGATGCGAGTTGCTTTGCGGTTGCAGGTCCAGTTGTCGAGGGTAAAGCGAAGATCACCAACTTGCCCTGGGTGATCGATGGGGATGAGATCCGAGCAGCTTTCGGGTGGAAACGAGTCGATCTAATTAACGATCTAGAGGCTGTGGCTAACGCGGTTCCAATCTTGCAATCCAGTGATATCCATCAGATTAACATTGGGAAACCTGTATTGAGTGGAAACTTGTCTGTTATTGCACCTGGAACTGGTTTGGGAGAGGCATACCTGACCTTTGAGAATAACAAATACTTCGCTCACGCCTCTGAAGGGAGTCATGCCTCTTTTGCACCGATAAATTCGCTACAAATGGAGTTGCTAGGCTATTTGCTAAAAAATAAGGGTTATGAACATGTCAGTTTTGAGAGGGTTTGTTCCGGTGGGTTAGGCATCCCAAACTTGTATGAGTTCTTGAAGGAAAAGGGGATTGCCGAAGAGCCAGATTGGTTGAAAGAGGCGATTTCTTCAAGTGATGACCCGACTCCTATTATTATCAACAATGCACTTGACCCTACACAAGGATGCGAGATATGTCAGAAAACCCTAAATCTGTTCGTAGAGATCTTGGGAGCGGAAGCTGGGAACCAGGCTCTAAAAGTGATGTCCACAGGAGGAATTTTTCTGGGGGGTGGTATACCTCCACGAATACTTTCAAGTCTGAAGACGCCAACCTTTTTTGAGGCGATCAGGAACAAAGGTCGATTCCGCACTTTGCTAACACATATCCCTGTTCATGTTATTATGAATTCAAAGGCAGGCCTGCTTGGGGCGGCTGCTTACGGGTACGATCAGGTACTACTTTAAATACGTTATCTCAGTCAGGTTCCTAATTAAGAATTTGTGGTCACCTCACTTTTCCGATCCAAAGCAACCAATAAAAGAACTTGATACCCAGAGTCTGTTTTTATAAAAATATCTAATAACATCAATAAGTTCAGGAACACAAAGAATATATCGGAAGATACCATAAATTAATAACTCGAATATCTTTCTATGGTTGTTCGGTTACATTAACCGGTCCTCCATTAAGAAAAATTTCTATTTTTTGGATTAATTTTGCGTTCAGTTATTAAAAATCCAAAGATATCATTTTTATGCCATTACGAATCGGAGTTTTTTTGCATATCGATTCATGGAAATTATTAACAGTTATAAACATCAAAAGCAAGAATTCTGTCTGGGATTCATAGATAAATAATTCTTTGATCAATATTGTAAATACTGAGTAATCAAAAAAAAAATTTTTTGTGAGGAATGCATGGCAATTTTTGCACAGATTGATTTTTCCAGTCACGTTCCGTATTATCTTCAGTTAATTGAAATATTGAAATCGTATTTAATTAGTAATGTTTGGAAACCTGGTGAAAAAATTCCAAATGAAGAAGAACTGTGCAAAATCTATAAGATCAGCAGAACAGTTGTGCGTCAAGCATTACAAGAACTGGAATATGAAGGAATAATTAATCGTCGTAAAGGAAGAGGCACTTTTATTGCGGAGCCTAAGGTTATTGAAATATTGGCAGACAAAATAACAGGTTTTCATAATGATATGAATGAGCTCGGTTTATGCCCGAAATCAAAAGTACTTCATATTAGAAAGATACACGCAGATCAAAAAATCGCATCTTTTTTGAAAATTGAACTTGGAGACAAGGTTATAAGCATCCATAGATTAATACTTAATAAGAGCATTCCACACCAATTGATAGCTTCTTATATTCCGTATACGATTTGTCCAACACTTGTAAATGTAGACTTAACTGATCGTTCGCTGACAGAATACCTTGAGAAAGAATGTAGTTTAATTATTGCTAGAGGACATCGATTTATTGAAGCGGTTGCAGCTACATCAGGTGAAGCTCGACTTTTACATATCTCAAAAGGTGATCCGCTAATTATGTTGAATGGAGTTAATTGTCTAGAAGATGGAAGACCTATTGAATATTACCTTTCTTATAATCGAGGAGATTGTTCTCGTTTTTTTGTTGAGATGTTTAGGTCGAAAGATTACAAAAATAATCTAAGGACAGGGAGTTAAGCATTTTTTCATATTGGAAAAATGTTGCGCGCTTGCTCAATTTGTAAATATAGCGGAAAATATCTATCAAGCACCATATATGATTGCATAATCATCTACCATTATTTGATGAACTATTTGCACCATTATTGAGCCAAATAATGAAGCAAGGAAAGGCGCCCTGCTATTTTTTAATGCAAAATAATCCATTTATAGAAATAAGCTTCTTCTACTGATTCATAAGAACTAGCAAAATCATTAGTGCAATCCATCACTAACTCACTAGAAAAATGCGCATAGAGTTATCCAAACAGTGTGTAAAGTTTTTGGAGACAGCTAAATATCGTTGTTTCTAGTTATTCGTCGGGGTACATAGTCATTTATTAGTAATGTGAGATATTGTCGAACATTTTGGGAACTGACTTTTTACATCAACATCTTCCTGAAATACCAACCACAACTCAAGATCACTCGAATAAGAGGACACTTTTCGAGGACTTAATTCTTCGGCTTGCTTGGACTGAAGGAAGTCAACAACTGACTTTGAAAATAAAAGGAAGGTGGTTTTCGGTTCATTAGAAATCTCCTTTTGTAGGGGGATCCTTAGAACCAAAAACCGCCGGGCTATCCTTTTATAAGGTACCTGACGGTCTAAGATTGGTCATTAGTAGCAGGGGTGCGATTCGAACGCACGACCTCCGGGTTATGATTCTGACGAGTCTTCTAGAAATCAATGGAGAAATGTCGGCAAAATTATTTTGCAGATCAGTTTTTCCCATGACTTTAATAAAACATTATAAAGCTTATTCAAGGTTTCAATAACAACAGTTAATACAAGTCTGAAATTGTGGGAATATAACGGGTCAAAGCGAAAATCAGATGCTAAAGCACCATTCCTGTTGTCAGCATCTTTAGTTTGTGTCTACCTTTTATCGACAATAGGTTTAACAATCCTGTTAGATATTTTCCCTGAACTTGGCCGTTACGCACCAGCAATGTTTCCTTTAATTGCCTTAGTTGGAGCTATCAATCTGGCTTTGCGTTCTGAACATCGTCGACGCCTTTTTGAAATCTCTCAAACTCGAAATGGGAGAAAAACAGTAAAGGATTCTTGCCGAGTTAATTCGTCAGGAAATCTTGGTCAAGAAGTGTCCAATTTATTGTCAATTGACCCAAAAACTGACACTTTATCTGACAAAGCCCTTGCTGTACGTAAATCTAATTTATCTAATCGATTAAATGATTTAGTCTCGTTTTATCTTGTTAATCCATCACTAGGTGCAACTGATTTGGCTAAATCTTTGGGCGTCTCTCGACAAACAATTTATAGCTACATTAAGCTTTTGGAAGATTCTGGTCGAATTAGAAGAAGCGATAAAGGTATGGAAGTAACAATGAATAACAATAAAAAATGAATTGTAAAACCTATGATTTGATCTAGATAATTTAACACGGATAGAAGGGAAAATTTTAATGGAAACCAACAATCTCATTTACAAACCTGAACAAATTGCACAAATTCTTCAAATCAGCTTATCCCAAGTCTACACACTGTGTCGAGAGGGCGTTCTACCCTCATTTAAACTTGGACGAAACACCCGCATTTCAGGTGAAGAATTAGAGCTTTGGCTGAAATCACAAAGCTCCGAAAACAGTCATAACAATAATCTCTAGAGCTTGAAATGGCAGGCGGATTTCCACCAACCTTTTATGATGAGGCATTGCTGAGGATGTTACAATTAAAAAGTAACATCCTTGGCACCTTAACAACCGAGACGAACGATCAGCCCGCTGAAATGTCACTCCTTTATTCAAACAAAGGAGTAGACATGAAACAGAAGAAAACCAAAAGCAAGAGTGAAGACACAAAAACTACGAAAGAGCATAAACGCGGATGGCATCAGGGGACGATTACTGAAATGCCAAATGGCAAGTTCCGTGCTTTCGCCTTTCTTGAAAACGGAAAACGGGTTAGTAAGGTTCTCCCTACTAAAACTGAATGCAATAAGTGGATTAGCCAGGTACAGAGTAATCCAAATTATTTATTGCAAAACAATGCAGCAGCTCCTGTAGAAATTCCACCAACCATTGATAACACAAACTCCATGACGATTAAGGATTGGATGGATGGGTGGTTGGCAAAAATGAAGTTTCAAGTAAAACCCAACACTTACCGTGATTATGCTTTGTATTCGAGAAGATTAATTGTTCCAGGCCTGGGAAATGAATGCCTTACTACACTCTCCAGGAAGCAAATCAACGCTTTCTATGAGGAATTGTCCTATGATGATGTCACTGCTCAAACAATCCGCCATATGCATCGGGTGTTACACCACGCCTTGGAAGATGCATACGAAGATGAAGAGATCATCTCAAATCCTGCCCACAAAACACGATTGCCTCGGATAGAACAAAAAGAAATGAAGTTTCTCAACGAAGAACAGGTACGGTTACTGCTTATAGCCGTGCGTGGTCAAATACGTGAGCCGCTGTATGATCTCGCTGTAAAGCTCGGACCCAGGCAAGGCGAGTTACTCGGATTAAAGTGGGAAGACGTGGATTTTCTTCATGGGACGCTCAAGATTAGAAGACAGGTCCAAAGGGAAACGGGCAAAGGGTTGCAGTTATGCTCATTAAAGACGCCAACAAGCTATCGTACGCTTCACCTGGGCGATAACACACTTGATTTATTGATGCGGCATAAAGTAAACATCGAGGAAATGAAAAAGCGCGCAAGGAATCTTTGGCAGGAAAACGATCTACTCTTTCCTACAGAAATTGGAACCATGTTTGATCAAAGCAATCTTGATGCTGAGTTCAAAACAATTCTTGAATTGGCAGGTTTGCCCGAAATTCGTTTTCACGACCTCAGACATACTGCTGCTTCAATTATGTTGAAACATCTAAAAGACATCCTTCGAGTAAGCCGAACGTTAGGTCATTCACGTCCTTCTACTACCCTTAATGTCTATGGACACTTGATTCCAGGCATTGAACCCGAAGCTGCAAACATCATTGATGACTTGCTCACGCCAACCCTCTTAACCGGATTTGGAATTACCGAAATCGGTATTGCTGTGGAAACCGAAATAGACCAAAAAATGTCGTTGACAAGATTAAGAAAAATATCTAATCAGCAATCCAACTAAATCCCAAAAATTGCACAGAATTGCACACAAAAAAAATAGTCCGCCTCATCAGCGGACCAAAAAACCCCTACATATGACGGTCTTTACATTCAGTGCCAGTAAATTTGCACCCACCGCTGGGGTTCGAATACTACACCCCCTGTTGGTGTACTGAACCTAAAAATATTATCCTGAGATGGGGTTTTAAACAGCAGATACTAAAAAATTGCACACAAATTGCACAGAATTGCACACAAAAAAATGGTCCGCCTCATCAGCGGACCAAAAAACCCCTATATATGGTGGTCTTTACCTTCAGTGCCAGTAAATCTGGCGCCCCCGCAGGGATTCGAACCCTGAACCTACTGATTCGAAGTCAGGCACTCTGTCCATTGAGCTACGGGGGCGGATTGAAAATTAACATTCTTATTTTAACATAATTTTCTTGTTCCTACCTTTTTTCAAAGCTGACTTCAAAAATCCAATAGAAGTTCACAATGCGCTTTTCAACATGAAATTTTCCCCATCCAAATAGCCTGATTGGCATTATCCTTTTTTACCGTTTTGTGCGATAATCTGCTTTGGTTGTTTTATTTTTTGCCAAACTCTTATCTTGGGCTTACTATATCTTTCATGAAGAAGGAACCCGGCATCGGATAAAAAAATGACTAACCAATCGCTCGCCAACTCAACAAAAAAAGGGTGGAAGCTGATCATCATCGGCATTGCGGTTCTGTTTATAATCATCCTGCTTGTTTTTCTCTTTCTTCAGCCTCGCAATCAAAAAGAGCTTCCCACTGCTCCTTCTGAAACACCATTACCAAATCCTGCACTCCTCATTGAGCCAACGGCGTCTTTGGTTGAGGCAACTAAAAACGCAGATCCAGTCTCTCTGCCGGAACCTGTTCCACCCACGACTAGTGAACAAAAACCAGCTAGCGGAAGCATTCGTGTATCCGAAATCGACGGCATGGAACAAGTCTATATTCCGGCTGGTGAGTTCCTCATGGGCACAAACGACATCGAGGCTAAACGCGAAATTATTGGAGGGCGGGCATATCCGGAAATCCCTCAATTCACATATTTTCTTGATGCATTCTGGATTGATAAGTACGAGGTTACGAATAAACAATATCGCGATTGCATGGATGCTGGTGCCTGCACCGATCCACACCGCATTGGCAGCTACACATATCCGAATTACTTCTTCAACCCAGCTTATGATAATTATCCTGTTGTATGGGTGACTTGGTTCCAGGCCACTGATTACTGCAAATGGGTAGAGCGACGATTGCCTACTGAAGCCGAATGGGAAAAAGCCGCTCGTGGGATAGATGGCCGCAAATATCCCTGGGGTAATGACTCTTATACCGCTGACAAAGCGAACATCTGTGATGTCAATTGTACTCGTACCCACCGATTACCCGAATTTGATGACGGATACCCCGATCTCGCACCCGTAGGAAGTTATCCTAATGGTGCCAGCCCCTATGGGGTCCTCGACATGGCTGGCAATGCCTGGGAATGGAACAGCACCGAAACAAGAGATTACCCCTACGATGCCAACGATGGTCGTGAAGATCCAGGTGGAATTGATATTGAGCGCGGATGGCGAGGCAGTTCTTGGGCAAATGGTCTGTGGTGGTTGCGATCTTCAGTGCGTTACCACGCTCTTGATTTCTATTCATGGTATGTGCTTGGGTTTCGTTGTGCTGCTTCAGCAAAATAACCTACAAATAAGTCAATATAATTAAAGGAGGCTGAGAGTTTATCGCTCAGCCTCCTATTATTTACTTTCCAAACAATGCTGAAAAGAACGTCTTTGTGTTGATCGATTGCCCCGACAGTAAATTCTGTGCGCGGAACATTTTTGCCGCGCTTTGCACCAGGAAGAGTGCCGTCAGCCCAATTAGCACCGCTGCCAGTGCGGTCTGCCAAAAGGGGACGATGGTGGCTGCCAGCCTGGTCATCATGCTCACCGGCGCTGTTAGCGGAAACAAACTCAACACAACCGACAGCGGAGAATTCGGCGCTTGAATTAAGCTGCTGATGAACACCAGCGGGATGATCAACGGAAGGATCACGATAGTAGTGGTCTGGCTGGCTTCGCGGATGTTTGGCACAAGTGCACCGACCCCTGCCATCAAACTCGCGTAAACCGCATACCCCAAAATGAAGTAAATGATGCCCCAAATTAAGATGCTGGGGGGCAGCTTGAAGGCGTCACCCAGAGCAAACTGTTGACCTGAGAACAGCAGCATCAAATATCCAGAGCCAGACCAGACAATAGTCTGCAATAGGCCAACAAAACCCAGGGCAATGATCTTGCCGGTCAGCATTTGACGCGGAGTCACAGACGTCATCAATATTTCCATCATCCTGTTCTGTTTTTCAGTTGATATATTGTTGAGCAGCAAACTGGATGATGTGAGAATCACAATATAAAACAAAAAGGTCACGATGTAAGGCAAAAAGAAAGTCAGCATATTAGAACTGCTGCGCTGAGGCGTTGCCGCCAGCGAAACTTCTTTAACATTCAACGGATCTTGAACGCGGTATGCTAATTCGATATCACCATCAGTGAGGGCGTTGGCCATCAGCGTTTCGATTGCGCCAGTGTTTTCCATGCCGCCAAGGGGGTTGAAATCAGGCCGCATATAAAGAACGGTTCCTTCGGCAAGATAATCTTTTTCGATCACATAATACGCACTGATCGTGCCAGCTTCCACAGCTTTTTTGGCTGCTTCTTCATTATCATAGCGAAGCAATTTTTCCTGAGATGCCGGGGGAACTTCCTTCACTATGCCACTCAGATCGATAAACCCCTCAGGCAAGTTTGAAGACTCAACCTTCGGAGAGAAGAAATCGGTGAGGGCATCGGTGTTAGCGTCACCGCTCGATTTTTGAATACCAGAAACCACTAGCAGAATAATAAAACTCATCAGGGGCAGCAAGACCAAGGTAAGCAAAAAAGATCTTCTTAGCACCGCTGAAAGGAATTCATTTTTTAAGACAAGCCACGTTTTAGACATTTATTCACCCAATCCTACGAACGACGAAATGCTTCTTTTAAAGATACTTTTTTACCGTAACGCAGCATTCCGATACGGAAAATTTTACCTGACAACCACAACGAAAAAATCGCCAGAATCACTAAAACAGTGATCGTTATTGAAGTTTGCCACCAGGGAATGTTGGTGAAGCCGGCACGCAGCGGCAACGAGATCGGTGCTGTGAGCGGGAACATACTCAATCCAACAGACAGCGCTCCGTTAGGGTTAAACATGATCTGGCTGACGAACCAAAAGGGCACCACAATCGGAAGGGTAAAGAAACCGGCCATTTGTTGGGCTTCCTGGCTTTCAGTGGCAGTGGCGCCAATCGCACCCATGGCGGCAGCAATCATCACAAAAGCAGGCAGCATCGTGCCGGCGATGAGTAAAATGTATTTTCCGTCGATCGCTGGCATGCTACCCATATCCGGGATGAAGAGTGGGGCTACTTTCAAACCGATGATCAAAAAGAGGATCCACACCACCAGTTGCGTCAAGCCCACCAGTAGATTACCGACCACTTTGCCAGCCATGAGTTGGGTTGGAGAAACAGAGGTAACTAAAATTTCCATGGTGCGGTTCTCTTTTTCTTCGACCACAGCTTGCATCAAATAGCCGCCGCTGATATTGACAGCAATTATGAAAAGAATTCCCGCCAGCATTGGCAGCAGTATTACCATCCAGTTATCCGCGCCCATTTCACGCGAGCCATCTAAAGAGCGGACAGTAATGTTACTGCCGTCTATTAGCCGTTCAATGATAGGTTCGGGCATCCCTTTAACCAGATTATACGAAACAAAATCGCCGAAATCATCTTCTGCATTAGCACCTGGTTTTTCATTAGAAGTCATGGTTACTTCACCGGTTGACATGTAATTATCAGAAAAAGTGAAATACGCCTGAATTTCTCCAGCATTAAGTGCAGTTTTTGCAGCGGCCTCATCAGTAAAAGGAAGAGAAGGTACTGGTGAAAAAATTGATTTCTTTTCAACTGGCACTTGCTGAGGGTTTTCTAAAATCTGATTTTGATCGATATAACCAACCGGTTTGTTATCGATTTGTAGCCAAACTGAAAGAAAACCCACTAAAACGATGAACACTACGAAAAGCGGCATGCTCAAAATGGCAAACACGAATCGCTTGCGCATAACATGGCGCTTGTATTCGTGTAGAAAAACAAGCCAGAATTTGTTCATTCTGAGACTCCTTTATTTTTTACCACCTCGATGAAAATCTCATCAAGAGTTGGAAGGGCAATCTCAAATTGTTCCACAACAATATCACGTGTTAACAGCTCTCGCAAAATATCTTGAGGCTTTTGGCCTTCGGCAAGATGCAGAATGTTATGGCTATTCGTCTTTTCAATCTCGCTGACACCCGGCAATTCAGCAGGTAAAGCAGAAGAAGTACGCACGATTAATGCTTCTTTGGCAAATTGTTTGCGCACATTTGCCAACGTGCCATACAACACAGTTTTACCTTGACTAATCAGGGCAATGCGGTCTGCAAGGGCTTCAACCTGATGCATTTGATGCGTACACATCACAATCGAGGTTCCGCGTGCGCGTTCTTCTTGCAGAATATCTTTGACCATTTGAGTATTTACAGGGTCAAGTGCGCTAAAGGGTTCGTCGATGATCACGATCTCGGGTTTATGTACAAGGGTGGTGATCAGTTGCGCCTTCTGCTGCATACCCTTGGAGAGTTCCTTGACCTTTTTCTTTTTTGAAGCTGCCAGGTCAAATTTTTCAAGGTATTCAGAAATGCGTTTTTGGGCTTCATGTTCGTCCATCCCCTTCAGGGTGGCAAGGTAAATCAAACATCGATCCAGGGAGAGGTCTTGATACAATCCACGCTCTTCAGGAAGATAGCCAATCTTGTTTTTCTTTTCTTCAGTCATCTGACCGCCAAGGATGCTCACTTTGCCGGTATCAGGTTTGAATATATCCAAGATGATACGTATCGAAGTAGTTTTCCCGGCGCCGTTCGGACCCAGCAAGCCGAAGATTTCACCCGGTTCGACATCAAACGAAACATTGTCGACCGCTTTTTGTGCACCAAATGATTTTGAAATTTGCTCTACATTGATGGTTGACATTCTCTTATCCTATGAAAAAAAGTGAATTGATATTTTTCGAAGCAAACACACACATATATGCTTACGAAAATAATAAACTTGGGTTTCAATTGATACCATTAATGGGATTATCAATTATGAATCATAATTCAATATTGACTTGACTGCAAAAACAGCCTAAAAATATCGGAATCTAACCCGATTAATTGTTATTGATGCCGCAAAACCACGAAAAATAGCATTTAGAAAAGAGAACAAAGAAACAGAAGGTTGTTCCTGGGAGCAATTTTGATCCTTTTCCAACCTTATCTTGGCCTCCAAGTAGCGTTGAATCCGTCGAACATTCGTTATCATTGCCGATCCGATTACCATGCAGGATATTCTGAACTTGCCACGCACCGGTAGCTTACTTGCAGGGAATGGATGCTTCACCTGGCGGACAGTGGCTTCAACAGCAGCCCGTAAGTTACGCCCTTCTTCCTGATGAATCAAACTCCTTTGCCGCCGCTCAGACATATTGATTTGCTTCTGATCAAAGCGCAAATGAAATCTGAGATCTCGTTTACCCCTTTGAACTGGACACTTTGATAATAATGGACACGTCAGACAAAGAGTGTCTTCAAAATGAGCCACATAGGCTTTATTCTGGCTGCTTGTGTGAACCGCGGTGCTTTGTCCTTGCGGGCAGGTAATTCGGGTTGGAATACCTTTCTCAGTTTGTTTGATCTCAAAATCAGATAAGTTTAGCTTCTCATTATTGGGAATCCTGCCTCGAATGGCGGTCTGGATCTGCTCAACCAAATTAGTCTGCATGGTCTTGTCCGCATCGGGACTACCATAGCCACCATCTGTGTAGAGAGTATCTATATCAGTCCGCTCCTTCAAATTAGGTAAGGCTTCTATCAACATTTCTGCATCATCTGTGTGGTTGGACGCCACCTGGACTTTGGTAACGAGTTGCAATGGATTATCTGGATCACATGTTTCTGTGAGATTAGCAACATATCCTCTGAAGGACTTATTGTTTTTCTGTCTGTAAGTGGCTTCCAGATCATCCGGGGATTGCAGACTGTTGGCACTCAGTTCCTTACCCAACTTGATCTTTATTGCATTCTCTTCCACCTGGAAATGTTCACCAAATACGCGCATAAACATCTGGTAGACCGACTCCTGAGCATAATTTGACTCAAGCTTAACCAGCAAGCGTTGCATCAACTCACCAATCTTCTGCAAATGTTCGCTCGTGTCTTGTCCCTTGAGATGATAAACATACTGCCCGGCGTGCCCTCGAATATAGGGAGCAAATTCATCAGCGTAATGTTTTTGATCTTCTTTGGTGAGCATCCGATAAACACGCTGCAACACTTCCACCAGTA
>Ga0180732_1000790_pt1 | contig 23196 bp, 19 predicted proteins | sample KR11_01MetaG_FD_148674 | JGI IMG/M metagenome (GOLD analysis project Ga0180732, IMG submission 148674) | Groundwater microbial communities from the Olkiluoto Island deep subsurface site, Finland - KR11_0.1 MetaG | ecosystem: Environmental > Aquatic > Deep subsurface > Groundwater | place... | reverse complement strand
AGCGCTGGAAAAAAGCAGCATCATAGGAAAAATCGCGAAAGTCGGAAGCGAAATCAGGATGAAAAGAGGTCATGCCGATGGAAATTGCTTTGTTTTAGAGTATGGAATGAGATTCGGGGACAGGCTCTAAATCAGCTTTTTTTTTGTGCATTGAAGATGCGAGCAGAATCTGTGCTATGTCTGCACCAGTCAATTTCACTACCCGTAATTCACCGCCACCTGGTATTTTCAAACGTTGGTAAGGAATTCCAGAACCATCCTTCATTCCATAATGCCAAATATCTTCCTTTAGAAATTCGTACCCCAGATTTTGGATTAATCCATCTATCAATCCCTCTTCAAACTGGTGTTTGGTCAATAAATTCGTTGGGTACGCGAATGTAGCATTGATTCGATTTGATAGACCTCTGTGAAATGGTGCTACTGCGTAAAAGGCGGCTGCCCTGCTTTTACCAGTGCCTGTTGGCGCATGAATTCTTCCGAATTTTATATCCGTAACCAAGGCGGAATACTGATGTAGGTGTAATCCTCCAGAGTTCCATATCTCTTCAAATTCTGGAGGAGGTGGAAATAGTTCGTGTATTTCGGGTTTAAGGGTAATGGTTGTTTGGCTCACCATAATACTGGCACCACATATCTATTAGGACCTTTCTTGATTATTTGAGCTCTGATTGGTTCTATAATCGTGCCTTCGAATAAAGGGCTGGGTGGAATGCTATACTGAAATGTGTCTGTCATCTTGATGTTATCAGAAAAATCGAGTGGATTGATGGGATGTGATATTTCTCCCTTGAAATGTTGAATCTCTATGATTTCGTCAGCATCTTCTAGGTTAACCCTCTGCAAGGTTTGTTTTCCACCATATGTTATAATGAATTCTTGGTCGAGTTGTTTAGTTGAGGCTACTGCGAAGCGGAATGTGGAGCCAGCGCGAACTACTTCCTTATATTGGAGAACGGTATATTTACCTTGATAGGTTTTTCGGGAGCCAGGAGTCAGTTTTTCGGGATTTTTTAATAACTGTGGAGCTTCTGGAAATGGGTGGAATGTTTGAAATTCAAATTCTGTGTTCAATGGAATGGCAGGTGTAGCGTATATTGGCTGACCTTTGAGATTCTCTAAATGGTCTTTTTCGGGATCTCCGTGAATACCATTTAAAGCGAACCTTAGAGCCCAGTTATGAAGAATTTGGCCTGTTTTAATGATATTTCCATACTCATTGGAGCGAAAGGAAAGCGGATTTTCCAGATGAAGTGTGGCTTCGTAGGCGAACATGTATTCACTTCTTTTTTGAATCAGAGAGATATCCTTCTACCTCTTTGTACCATACCTGGACATCGACTTGCTTGTGCGCATCTAACATGATTTCTATCGGGTCCTTTAATTTTGGAGTCGAAACAATCTCAGCCCCTCTTTCTTTAGCTATTTTCTCGCACTGAGATTTCAATTCAGCAATATTTTTTACGCGAGACACGAGTTCATAGCTTGTAATCACCGGTCTGTGTCCTTTGAAAATTGCCACAATCTCGTTTGTCATTCTGCCATAATGCCGACTTCTAGCCCCATAGCTGTTTGTTGAGAGGATACTGTCCAATATCAAGTTAAGAATTTCAGGGGTGTCATTTTTTATGGTTATGACGTGAACAAAAGAGCCTCCAAAAACAAATGTTTCACTTGCCAGTGCTGTACCCGTTCTTTGCGTTTTTGTACTGACTGCATTAATTGTCAGAGTTTCGATATCACTATCCCCTAGGGAGAAGGCATCATCATAAAGCACTATACCGGGTCTTCCATAATTCCCTTTTTTCCCGCTTCTTAAACCTCCATGCGTATAACATACCGGGCATTTCATGCAGAGGCCTTCTATTCCCTTTTCCTCTTTCCCAGTAGGTGTTATATGGCACACAGAACCTCCGAAGTTGTCTTTTAAGGAATTTCGAGTTTCCAGAAGGGTTCTTCTCTCCTTTGCCGCAAGCTTTCGGCCAAGAATGACTGGTCGTTCCTCCATTTTGCCATCCACAGTTGGTGTCTGTGCCATATTTGGTTCGTTTCGATCCTCAGTCACAAATATGCCACGACCCTGCAATTTTCTTGCTATTACAATTTGATACATCTTTAGTCCTCCTTCCTTGGATTATATGCGATTGCCATAATTGCCGCATTAATGAAGTCGTTTCTGGCCATGTGGTTGTTCCTCAATTTCCAGAGTTCCTTGGCGATTTCAGTTAGCGCTTTTTCAACCTCTGCGAGACGCTCGTCTGAGACCGTCCATGTTCCAGTTATTGAATTTTTCATTATTCTGGCTCTCAGTTGTTTTTTGCCGAGTTCAGAAATGCGCTGTATTATTTCAGAATCATCAGTGCCATATTCTGAGGAATGTTTGGCAGCAGTCCTTGTCGCTCTATCCATGCGTCTAAAGATGCCTTCCGCAGCTTTGAAACGCTCGTCCCTGTTCTCAACGAGAAGAGGTATTGTTCTAATCCTCTCCAATAGTGTCCCCTCATTTTCTGTGCTTTTCATGTTAATCAACTCCTGTATATCTGTGATATGATATGCTTTAATTTTATCTCTACGATGCCTGATGGCAAGCAGAGTTCCCCAGCCCCAATCATTCCGAGTTAATTTCTGCCATACTTGATTGGCAGGAAATACCTTTTGGGGATGTGTTTTACTGAGCATTTTCATGATTCCACCATATTTCTCCCAGTCTGAAAAATCGATTCGCATTCCGCATCCAGTTAACATGCTTTTTCCTGGATGCTGAGGCCCTGCGCTAATTGTTCCGTGAAGTCCATGCATAAAAAGCAAATCAGCGTACGAACGATATTCTTTGGTTGTCTCGTGCTCAAACTCTAACGTATACCCCAGAGTATTAACAAGTGCTTTGTTTGGTGTGTCAGCATGCAGGTCGAGTATGACATAATGGGAAGAAACCCAAGAAGGTATGAACTCCTGCGTTACCAATCCCTGCCAGAATATGTTTTCCCAGTCTATTCTCGCTTGATTGTATGCTGGCGTGGCATCAACATGGAATTTACCCTTTACCAGGCGAGGTAAAATATAGGCTTGCGCAGTAAAACATAAATCACAAACTTGAATCTTATTTTTATCGGCCACTGAAGAGGTCCATGTATCAGTGGGCAAATTGCCAGTGGGTGCGTCCCGAGTCGGATTTCTACGCTTGCACGAAAAGCAATAATTATTAACACTTCTTTTTTTATACTTGCTGTTCCATTGTGTTTTTCGATAGTGTTCATATGCAATTTTAGAGGTTGCTGTGGCATCTAAAATATCATCGCTCCAATGAAAAATATCCAAATTCAAACTAATTGATTGTTGAGGGGGCGATGTGTTGTTAATAATTAATTCGATTACCTTTGCAATGTAATCGTTTGGGTCTGTGGCCCCTATGTTCTTAGCCACTGTTATTGCAATCTCCTTATCTGGAACAGGACTACCTGGGTGATCGATTGATGTCAAAGGTACTGTCGTTCCGAGAAGATTATTGTTTGTAGGTTGGACTCGTTTTGTTACATCTAAAAGTATTCTGAAAGGTCCAAACCACAATTCACGCTCATCTACTGGAAGACCTTTTTTCTTATTATTTGATAATTGCTTCTCTCTATTTTTTAAAGATTTATCAATCTCCTCTAATATGCGTGATTTATCTGTATGAATTCGAATAAAGAATGAATCCTGGTCGCGTATTGGCAATTCCGATACCCAACTATATACTCTTTTTAAGGTTTCTGAACCTTCATGAGACAGAGATAATTCTGTTGTTACAGTTTTATTAATTCTATCTTTAAAGGCTTCAATATTGATTGACTCTTGAATAAGGTATAACGATTGAAGTTTGTTGGTTAGTAATAAAACTGCGCGATTATCTTTCTCAGCTTCAATATCTGCAATACTTAGCGCATAATAACTTGCGGGGTGATCTTCTGCTGACAAAACTATTGGTTTGTAATTAGGTTGAAGAAACGCTGCAACTTCATTAACCAAGCTGGAATCTATCCTGGTTTTGCTGGTAATCTTGTCTGCGAGTTTAATTATTTTCATTATTCTCTCGACATCAACGTTCGAAAGAGTTTTTCTTGTATGGTGTTCAGTTATTAGTTCGATAATTAGATTCTTTTCTTCATCCGAGATTGGTGCATAGCTAGATGTGAGGTATTCATTATTAAATATTTCAATAATTTTGTTTCTCACATTTTCATCAGGTGTGTGTGGACCATGACCACGATTCCCCCAACTCTCGGTCCCTTTCCCCGCATCATGAAGAAGCGATGCCCAACATAGAACTCTCTTTTCAGTCTCATTTAATTTTACTGGTATCAAGCGACTGATTGTTTCAGCACAGTAATAAGTATTTAGACAATGCCAATAAAGAGTTTGAGGTGGAGTTGATTTCCCCAAAATTTTGTTGTAGCCAAGGTATCGCAGAGGTTTTTCTGGTAAAAAAACCTGATTTTTAATCAATATTATTCCCTCCTGTGGGCACAACCATCCCGAACCCCAGCGCCGGACTCAACCCAATCCCATGATTCACTAGGAACCGCAACTGCTCCTCCTCGCCGTCCAGCAGCATTCTACCCTTCTGCGCGAGAACCGTTCTTTCCTTTATCGTCCTCTTGCGTACCGCCTGGGGCTCGAAGTGAATTACTTTCACGGTTCCCTCGACCTTCATGTAATTCTTTATCTGCGTGTTCATGGCCGCTTCCAGGGTCTCCTTGTATCCGGGAGTATCGTGGACTATGCTCTTGCCAGTCTCTTTGTTCCGCAGAAGTATGGGGCTGAGTGTCACGAACTCGCCAGATCGAACCACCGGTTCCTCTATCTGGAGTCCAGTTATCATGAATTCAGTTCCGCCAACACGAAGTTTCAGGCTCGGAGTCAGGGCCTTGGAAACGATGCGAAGAACAGTCTCATTGGCGGTTCCAACCCGGAACCACGCTTCTGTGGGCTTTCCGCTGACTCTGTGTATCTCAGATAAAACATAAGCTGAACGATAATGTGATTCGTGCAATGCCTCTGCTGCACCATCTGCATTATCTTTCAATAAAGTGTAGACCGCGCTTCCGAGATGGAAGTTGTGGTCGTAGGACGCGTCTTTCCTCCCCGTTCTCTGCAACCGCACCGTGACGTGCATACACCCTAATCGGCAGGGTGGTATTTAAGAGTTAACGGGGGGTCGCCGAAAGTGTTCTTATACATTGTTAATACCAATGTCTATATTATGAACACTTTGTACGCTCATCCGCGTCCAATTTACAATGCTGGAAAATATAATCGTCCTTCATGTTTTCCCTCACTCTTCGAACATAATTGCTTGTGCGAAAAGTATTCCTTATAAAGGCTTCGTTTCCCATGCGAAGCTTTTGATGCTTTCCGTCGTTTTGCATGCGAAGCTCTTTTAAGCAGCATCCCCAACACCAATCCTTGTTCGTGCATCCCTTGCATATCGGAATATTCCTCGGTCCGGCATTAGCCAAGGGCGGTCTGCATGGACTTCGAAGCCAGTATGGGCCTCATCCCGTCCCTGAGTTCATTGGGCACGAACGCTATCTTGTAGTTCCTGTCCCCGAATCCCATTTTACCCACGAAAAGCAGTCCTTTCTGCCTGAGCTCCGCGATGGGGGATTCGCATTTCCCTTCATCCCAGAAGAATCTCATGTCGTCATCGAAGCTTTTGAGCATCCCGTATTTCACAAAACCGCCCTGTGCCAGGCAAAGGCGCAAGGCGTCCTTTGACTGTTCGAACAGACCATTGACGATGATTTCTATTTCTGCGGTCAGCTTGCTCTCTATTTTACATATCTTATCTTTTTTAAGTCTCTCTTTTATCCTGTAATGCTTGCACATCCAGTCTATCCAGTGCGAAGGGTACTTGTTCATCACGGATTGAAATGTGGAGCCCTTGCGCAACTGTATGTTCTCGATCTTATCGACCTGCCCGGTTTCAAATGCATTCATGAAGATTTCCGGGTCCAATATCAGTGGCGTCGTTTTGATCACGAAGATGCCGGTAAATCGGTAGTGGTCGCCGAATGGGTGTATTCTGCCAGTCAACAACTTATTAGGAGGTATCGACGGAACCTCCCTGGGTAGGGTAACATCATAGACTGTTTGATCTTCCAAGTCCTTGATTTTCAGGAATCTATCTTTCCCTGATATGACCGCGAAATTAGACCGTATCATGTTCTTCATTTGGAGGATGTTCTGTTTCATCCCCGGCGCCATGTCCTTCGAGGCTTCTGCGAATTCCTCTGCAATGGTCTGGCCTGTTTCCGGCAGGACCTTTTCGAAGAACAACCAACAAAGGTAGTTCTTTTCCCAGGCGTCGTCCGGAATATCCCAGTCATTTTCTGGAAATTCCGTACTGAATCGTTGATATAGTTCCTCCACGCGGTCGCCGTACTTCTCGATCGCGTATTCGAAAATCGCTTGGGACATCGTTTCCTCGGTTATCACGGTGAACACCTCTAACCCCTATCTCCGACGATTTGCCGGCGGGGCATACATTCCCGATGCACAACCGACCATAAATATTTGTCCCACTGAGAACGTCATCCGCGGAGAGTCGGTGCTGGCTTGTAGCGCATCCCACATGCGAAAGCCTCACTTTCGCCCCATCTTCCCGACCAGTTTCCGCATCTTCTTCTCCCGCGCGATCTCGGCATACAGGAACGCTTCATCTCTCGAATCCTCTGTCACGAGCACTGCGACCTTTCCCACCGCGCTCCGGCCAGTCCTCCCGCGCCTCTGGATGGTCCTGATCTCACTGGGCACTGGTTCGTAGAAAACGACGATGTCCACCGCCGGAATGTCCAGCCCCTCCTCGGCCACGCTGCTCGCGACCATGATGTTGAATTCTCTCTTCCTGAAACTGTCGAGTATCTCGACCTGTTCTTTCTGCGACATCCCTTTCTCGTCATCGCGATTGGCCTGCCCGACGAACCGGACCGGGCTCAGTCCCTCATCCTTTAATCGCGTGATAATCGTTGATATCGTGTCGCGGAATTGCGAGAACACTATAATGAGCGAGTCCGGATTTCCCGCGAGTTGTTCCTTCAGTATCCCGACGAGCGCGTCCTCCTTCGGGTGCGAACTGCCGCGGTGCTTCCTGCAGTACTTCAGAGCGCTAGCCACGGCCGGCTCGCCGAGGAACGATTTCTCGGTCCTGGAGAGCTTGTCCTGCGAGAGCATGCGTTCGAGATAGAGCCTCAGCGGCGCGACGCCCTGCGTTTCGAGCAGTTCCAGGCAGTGGCAGAGCTGGAGCGCAATCGCCTGATTGAACATCGCGCCGAACAGCATCCCGCTGCGCCGCGTTGCGATGCGGGCGCGGATGGCGGCACCGGTCGCGATTATCTCCTTCTTCGGCACGCTCTGGCCCTTGCGCCAGCGCCGCAGAAAACCGGTTCGTTTCAGTTTGTTTATGCGTTCGGTCAGGCTATCCTCCAGCGCGTCGCGCATCTCTATCATCTGGGGCGTCAACTGGACCTTCGACCAGGCCACGTCGATATGCTTGACGTAGTCCACAACATCCTCGTCGTGCGGGCCGCGCGCCTCGACGCGCTCGATGCCGAGATTCGCAACGACCTCTTCGACACGCTCTATCTCGGAACCGGGCGACGCTGTCAGCCCAAGCACGAGCGGCGACCGGGCCTGAGCCCTGTATTGTTTCGAGATGTTGACGTACGAATATTCGCCGACGGCCCTGTGCGCCTCGTCGAATATCAGCAACGAAATGTTTTCCAACGTGTATCGCTTCTTCTCGATGTCGTTCCCGATTCCCTGCGGCGTCGCGAATATGAACGAAGCCTCCGTCCAGAGCCGCGCCCGCTTCGCGGCGTTGGTCGAGCCCGTGAAGAGCTCCATCCGTTCGGGGGTGTCGAGAAACCTGGAAAACGACTGCATGTGCTGCTGGGCGAGCGGCTTGGTCGGCGCGAGGAAGAGGACCTTTCCGCCCCGATGGAACTTGACGTCGGCGGCGACCATTGCGGCGATGACTGTCTTGCCGAGTCCCGTGGGAAGGACTATGAGCGTGCTCTCGTCCACGGCGGAGGCGGCGAGATTGAGCTGGAACTCGCGGTATTGCACGCTCTGCGGCCTAAGGAGTGGATGCGCGATGTACGATTCGGAAATCGTGAAACAGTCGCGGTGAGGTCGGGAGGCCGGGGATGCAGTTGGTTTCCGACAAGCCTCGCCAACGGCACCGAACTCGGCCAACGTGTGCTGCTTCATTACCCGGGCATATAATAGAACCAAGATATAACTTTTCCATCCAAGAGGTAAGTATTCAGTGAAATGAAGCGATTATAGGGGTTGGCTATTGTAGATTGACGATTGTAGATTGTAGATTTATGACGGATTGGCGGCGTGGCGTATTCTCAACATAAATCTAAAATCTAAGATCTAAAATTTCAGAAGACTGAACTCTTACCCTTCGAACATTATACTTTATATTCCTTAATCCTATCCCCAGCCGTGGTATTTATGTTCATCGCGGACATCAGAATAAAGCTCAAGAAGGGCGTTGCGGACCCGGAAGGAAAGAACACCATGAAAGCCCTGGAACTGCTGGGTTTCTACGAGGTTGTGGCGGTCGATACGTCCAAATTCTTCTCTGTGAAACTCGACACCCAGGACGAATCCGAGGCCCGGACCCAGGTCGAAAAAATGTGTCAGAACCTTTTGGCGAACCCGGTCATCAATGAATATTCCTATGATATTCGAACGGTCGAGGGGGCATGACTTGGCCCAGGAAGGCCTGTACCGGAAACTCGAGGCGCCTTTCCCCCTGAGCGAGATACTTCTCTCCGGGGCGGATGATGAGCAGCTGAAATCCATATCCTCAAAAAGCGGTACCGGTCTGAGCCTGGATGAGATGAAGATGCTTGTTGATTACTTCGGCAATCTGGGCCGCAATCCCACCGATGTTGAGCTGCAGTCAATCGGCCAGGCATGGTCCGAGCATTGCTGTTACAAGAGTTCCAAGCAGATACTGAAAGAATTCGTTTTCGGCATAGACAATTCCCAGGTCATCGACCGCGGTGACGCGGGAGTCATGGAGTTCGATGAAGAAAATGCTTACTCGCTGCGAATAGAGTCACACAACCATCCCAGCGCCGTTGAACCGTACGGCGGGGCCGCCACCGGCATCGGCGGCATAGTTCGGGACGTGCTTTGCATGGGCTGCCAGCCCATCGCACTTATCGACCCTCTGTTCTTCGGAATGCTGGACACCCCGGTGTACGAGCTACCCAGGGGCACCAAGCACCCGCGGTACCTGTTCGGCGGCGTTGTTTCCGGCATAAGGGATTATGGCAATCGGATAGGCGTGCCGACAATCAGCGGCGGAGTTTTCTTCGATGATTCATATACCGGCAACTGTCTGGTTAACGTCGGTTGTGTGGGCATAGCCAGGAAGGAGCATCTCTACAAAAACCGTGTCGGCGGAGTTGGGGACAACCTTGTCCTGGTGGGCGGTCGCACAGGTCGCGACGGAATTCACGGCGTCACTTTCGCATCGGCGGTTCTCACCGGTGAGTCCGAGACGGAAAGTCGCGGCGCAGTGCAGCTCGGAGACCCAATCACCAAGGAACCAGTCATCCACGCTGTCCTGGAGGTTGGCAGGCGCGGCATCATCACCGGAATGAAGGACCTCGGCGGGGGCGGATTATCTTGCGTGTGCGGGGAACTGGCCTATGCTGCCGGTTTCGGTGTCGAAGTCCAACTGGACAGGGTTCCGCTGAAGGAGGAAGGCCTCATGCCATGGGAGATATGGGTGTCGGAATCCCAGGAGAGGATGATGCTGGCCGTTACCGATGATAACCTGGAAGAAGTACTTCATGTTTTCAAACTGAACGACGTTGAGGCAAATGTAATCGGCAGGGTCATTCCCGAGCAGGTTGCCAGGGTGTTCTTCGAAGGCGTGAAAATTCTCGAGCTCGAGTTAAAATTTCTCACCGGCGGTCCCGAATACTGCCGCCCCAGAACAATCAGGGAACCGTCTCACCACGTATTTGAAAAAGCACCATCCAGACAGATCGGGCATAAGGAAGCTCTTCTTGAACTTCTTGCCTCGCAGAACATCTGCTCAAGGGACTGGGTCATACGTCAATATGACCACGAGGTCCGCGGCGCCACCGTTCTGAAGCCGCTGCAGGGCGTCATGGGTCATTCCTGTCATGGAGATGCGTCCGTCCTGAAACCGGTGGAGGATACATGGAAAGGCCTGGCCATAACAACGGCAGTTAACCCGTGGGTAACAGCCATTGACCCGTACCGCGGCGGAAAGGCCGTCATGGACGAGATGTGCCGGAACCTGGTGGCTGTGGGCGCAAGGCCGCATTCCTTCAGCAATTGCCTGAATTTCGGAAACCCGGAGATACCGAAACGTCTGGGCGAGTTCCATGAGGCAGTCAGGGGAATGGGCGAAGCTGCGGCAAAACTGGACATACCTACCCCCAGCGGAAATGTGAGCTTCTACAACGAGAGCGAGTCCGGTTCGGTGTTGCCGACCGCAGTCGTTCTGGGCGTGGGCATACTTCCCGATGTGAGAAAGGCCATAACTTCCGACTTGAAATCCTCCGGGAATCAGATTTATCTGGTGGGGCGAACAGAGCCGGAAATGGGCGGTTCATCTTACAATCGTCTCGTGGGCGCGAAAAGCCCACTGGTGCCGGATACCGACCTGGGCGTGCTGAAGACCAGCATGGACGCTCTGCTTTCTGCCATGTCACAGGGCCTGGTCAAATCATGCCACGACATATCGGACGGCGGTCTCGCAGTTGCAATATCGGAAATGTGCATAGGCGGTCAGCTCGGCGCGGAAGTTGACATCGAGGTCCTGGAGAACTTGCCTTCCGAAATACTGTTATTCTCGGAATCAAACACACGCTGGCTGGTGGAACTCACGCCCTCAGATGCCGAAAAGTTCGAGGAAATCCTCGGTGAATTGGCCACCAGGCTCGGAGAGGTTGGCGGGTCTGAACTGGTAATATGCTCTGACGAGGAAATTCTCATCAACATTGGCATAGCCGATCTGGAAAGCGCATGGCACAATACATTATGGAAACTCATGGGGGGCAGCGAATGAAGCTCGAAGACCTCAAGATATGCATTCTGAGAATCGAAGGTACGAACTGTGAGGATGAATCCTTCCAGGCCTTCAAACGTCTGGGCGCAAATCCGGAAATGGTGCATCTGAAACAGCTCACAGGCCAGGATGTACTGGAGACCGAGAAGCGTGACCTTATGGACTTTCACATACTCATGATTCCCGGTGGATTTTCGTCTGGTGATTACGTCCGCGCCGGCGCAATATGGGCCGCCAGGATGAAGAGTAAACTGTCCGCACCGCTCACGGAATTCGTCAGGGAAGGCCGCGCAGTTCTCGGCGTGTGCAATGGTTTCCAGGTGCTTGTGGAAATGGGATTCCTGCCGGGTCTGAATGGCATAATGAGCTCTGTTCCGGATGCGGTGCTGGCCACAAACGAGTCTTCCAGGTTCGAGTGCCGCCCGACATTATTGAAATATGAAAATAATTATACTTCTATATTTACACAGAAATTAAAATCCGGCCAGATTCTGCTGATACCGTCCGCACATGCAGAGGGAAAGTTGCTGTTTCCGCCGGAAAAGGCCGAGAAGATATACCAGCAATTGGAGGATAACGACCAAATAGTATTCAAATACGTTGACCCGGACGGCGAGTATGCCGGTTATCCGTGGAATCCGAACGGGTCTCCGCACAACATCGCCGGAATTTGCAATCCCGCAGGAAATGTCCTGGGCATGATGCCCCACCCCGAACGGGTGTTCCACAGGTTCACCCATCCTGACTGGACCCGGGGCTTCGGCACCGATATCGGCGACGGCCGCGTTATATTCGAGAGCGTCCTGGAACATGTCTGCAAGAAATTCTGACAAAGTTTAAATTCTCAGTTAACTATATGATTTAAGTGATAGGCATGGAAGAAGAAATTCATTCTGGGAACAAAGGGCGCGCTAAACCTCTCGGATGCTGTGGGAAGTCCCACGATACGTTTATAAAAGCAATGGGGGATACACCTATGTGCCTAGCATGAAGGGAAGGAACTTTGCTGCGACAGTATCGGCGTATGGGAAACGGGCTACCGAATCCCCCGACACAATGGCTAAAGCGAATTTCTTCAAAGCAACAGGGCGTGAGAACGATGACCAATAAAAAAAGCAATGAAGATGAGAAGAAAAGAGGGATTAAGATGAAACCGAAATTAAATCTGGATGAGAACAAGAACAAGATTTTTGCAGTATTGATCGTGGCACTGTTATTTACAGCGGTCCTCATATCAATATGCCTTGTGTCTGTTCCGGCCGGATACAAAGGTGTTGTGGTGAGAGGAATCGGAATCGGGCATGTTTTCGATGAGGGGTTCAACTTCAAGAATCCGCTGTCAACAGTGGAACTTGTAAGATACAATACCCAGAGAGTAGAATTCATCGGAGCATATGCTGCCGACGACAACGAGGGGAACATTGTAGTCAATTCAAAGGACAATGTGGCAATATACATGGACTTCCAGGTGGTCTTCCATCTGGACCCCAACCAGGTTTCGAATATTCGCATAGAGAACGGTAATTTCGTGGAAACGATAGTGATTCCGTATTGCCGTTCAGTTCCAAGAAATGTCTGCGCGAATTTCGACGCACTCGAGATTCGCGGGGACAGCAGGTCGCTTGTGGCAGCGGCCATTCAGCAGAATTTGACCGCGCTGTTCTCCGAGAAGCACATTATTCTCGAGGAATTTGCACTGCAGGAACTTTCACTTCCGCCGGCATATGAGGACGCCATCACCGCCAAGAAGGTCGCCGAGCAGAATGTCATCACCGAGCAGTACAACCTGGGTGCCCAGCTGTACATCGCCGAGAGGACCATAGTGGATGCACAGGCCGCCGCAAATGTGACCATCATCGATGCAGAGGCAAAGGCAACCGCAGTGGGTATAATCATGGAGCAGTTCGGAATCACAAATGAGACCGAGGCGTCCATGGTGTATCTCAACTGGCTGTACATTCGAGCGTTGACTGACCCGAACTCCAACATCCAGTATGTCATGGGTGATAATCCATTCATACTTGACCTGAACACGAACATCACCGGGTAAGCAATCCGAATAGGGCAGCTGACATCGTTTGGCTGCCCATCCTTTCCATTTTTATTAATTTCATTCATTATCCTCTTCGCCTGCGATATGTTTATATTATCGGCAGTCAATGCAGTGTTATGGCAAGAATGAAGGGGACAATACAGTTGGTGGCGTTAGGTTTCAGCATCCTGTTATTGCTGGCAACCTGCAGTGTGATTGCCGATGAGCCTGAAACAGTTTACATTGCCGACGGCGGCCATTACGCCGCCGGACCGTTTTACGCCTACGGCACCATGGACCTTTGGGTGAACATGACCGTGACGGACGGCGGGAACGTTGATGTTTACATAATGACCGCGACCCAGTATGAGAACTCTTACCCATACGATTCCGGAGAATCGCTTTCCGTATCTTATAGAAACAGTTCTGTATTGAACACCGCTTCTGCCAGCATTCATTATATCTCGGAAAGCACGGACATGTACATGGGCGAGACGTTATTTGTGGTGGTGGACAACAGAAATTGTACCCTCACATCGGATGACGCCACACCCACGGGCCGGGTAAATGTCATGCTCGAAATTGATTACACTGAAGATTATTACGAATATTATCCGTTTGATGATTTCCCGATATTTCTGTGTACGCTGGTGCCGATAATAGCCATTATAGTGATCGCCGCCATACTGATCTGGGCCACAATATACACAGGCAAGAGCAGGCAGCCGCCCATGCTCCCCTATCCCGCACCGCCCGAGCCGCCCAAACAGTGATACCTTTTTTTATCAGAAGTGCATTCACTCATCAGGTAATACTATGAAGCTGTTGGTCAAGGGCAAAGTCAAGGAAGTATTCGAGCTGGATGAGAACACACTGAGATTTAGATTTACTGACCAGATTTCCGTGTTCGATAAGATCATACCGAGCATGATACCCAGAAAGGGTGAGAGCCTGTGCCGCGGTTCGGCATTCTGGTTTCAGCTGGCCGGGAAGAACGGCATCGATTCGCATTTCATCGACATGCCTGCGCCCAATGAAATGGACGTGAAACGCATCCGCCAGGTAAAGAAGCTGGACATGCCCGATTCCGAGCGCAAGAATGTAATGCTGCCCCTGGAATTCATATGTCGGCATTTTATCGCCGGTTCAATGTGGGACCGATTGAAGGCCGGAAAGGTTGACAAAAAGGACCTTGGCATTACGGGAGAACCAGAGTACGGCATGCGCATTCCGGAGCCGTTATTCGAAGTCACGACCAAATTCGAGGAGTTCGACAGGGCCATAACATTCCGGGAGGCAATGGACAGTTTCGGCCTGAAGAAGGAAGAACTCGAGCAAGCCAGGGAACTCACACTGAAAATGGATAAACTCATTTCCAGCGAGGTGGAGAAGCGCGGTTTGCTTCATGTCGATGGCAAGAAGGAATATGCCCTCGGCGCGGAAGGCCAGCTCATGCTCATCGATACATTCGGAACGCCTGACGAGGATCGGTTCTGGGACGTGAAAGCCTATGAACAGGGTCGCTTCGTGGAATTGAGCAAGGAGTTCGTCCGCCAGTATTATCGTGGAACCCGTTACCACGAGAAGCTGATGGAGGCCAGGGATGCAGGTCAAGTGGAACCCGACATTCCGGAACTTCCGCCGCAGATGGTGGATGATACCGCCGAACTCTACGCGAAACTTTTTGAGCGTCTCACCGGCCAGGAGTTCTGATGCCGTTTCCGATACTCGACAATCACATGCATCTCCAGCCAGAGGGCCGTAACGTGGAATGGGTGAAGGAGTTCCATAAGGCCGGCGGGACACACATGATTTTATCTCATCTGCCATATAAAAATATCAAGATAAAAACAGGCCAGGACTTCAGAAAACAGTACGAAATAACGCTCAAACTTGCCGAAAAATGCCGCCTTGAAACCGACGTGAAAGTATACGTTATGCTCGGCCCCTACCCCGGGTACATGGCATGGTTGTGGGAAGAGCTGGGCGAGGAAAAGACTGTCGAGACCATGACTGTCGGAATGGACATCGCCGCCGAATTCGTGCAAGAAGGCAAGGCCCTGGGCATCGGCGAGATAGGCCGTCCGCATTTTCCTGTTTCTCCAGCCATCTGGAAAAGGTCGAACGAGGTTCTGAAATACGGCATGAAACTGGCCAAAGAGAACGGATGCACGGTACAACTTCACACGGAGAGCGCCAGTACTGAGGTCTGGCATGAACTCGCAGGCTTTGCGGATGAGGCCAGCCTTCCCAGGGAAAGGGTCGTGAAGCATTACTCCGGTCCGGCGATACTGGATTCCGAAAATTTTGGTTTATTTCCATCTGTCCTGGCGTCCAAGACCAACATCTCGGTCGCAGCCGGGAAGGGTGACAGATTCATGATGGAAACGGACTTTCTGGATGACCCTGGGCGGCCCGGCGCGGTGCTGGCAGCCACCACGGTCCCGAAACGGACAAAGGCATACCTGGAATCGGGGATATTCACCGACGAGATGGTCGCCAGGATTCACGGGGACTGGCCCCGGAAAGTGTACGGGCTGGATATTTCCCTAGATTGATTCTTCAATCTCCGGGTTTTCCTCCGATTCTTCCACTCCCTCTGAACCATCCTTTTCGAAATCTGCTTCATCATTACCGGCTGCAGGTGTGCTGACGTTCGTTCTCCTGTTCATCAGTCCGATGAGTATCGAGATTATGGCAAGTATTATCAACACTGCCAGGAGCATGGTGCCCAGGTCTATCTTGGATATCTCGGAATTGCTCGTGGTGCCAATGTCATCGCTGAGTTGCGTCTCCGCAGCCTGCAGTGCCAGATCCAGTTCCTCCAGATCGGTTATTATGCCGTCCAGCTTGACGAGGTTCTCCAGGGTGGTGTTGATGACCTGCAACTGTTCGTCGGTGAGGTCCCGGAAGCCGCTGATATCGTCGGTGATTCCCAGCAGGTCATCGCTTATGCCGGTATCATGGGCAGAGAGGTTCTGGGCAAGTTCCGAAACGATGTAATTCACAATCGCAAGGCTCTGCTGGTCCAGCGTTACCATGAGATTTGAAAGTGTTGTCATGTTCTGCCTTATTGCCGTGTCGTGGCTCGTGATATTGCTCTGCACTGTTGCCACGTCTGCAAGTATCTGGGTGGTGTTCGCCACAAGCTGGTCTCTGGTCATGTTGCCCTGGTTCTGCACAAGTGCATCAAGTGCGGCGAGAAGTGCCTGGATATCCGAGTCATGTGTCGTCAGGTTGCCATCTACGCTGTCCAGCAGGGCATAGGTCTGGTTGACCCTGTCCAGTATCTGAGTTCTTGTTAAATTATGCTGGGCATCCACTGCATCGGATAGCAATGCAATGGAATTGATCAGGGCATTGTGCTGCAAAGTGAGATTTGTCTCCATTGCAAAGAACCGGCCCATTACATCCAGAAGGTCGGCCGTGAGATTGTTGTAGAACTCAGTGGTCATGGCCTCAAGGTCTGCCATGTGCTGGTGCAATGTCATGTTGGTTGCCGTAAGGTTCGCGTCCATCTCGTGAAGCATGAGGTCCAGCCAGTTGCTGAGGTCGGATATGTTGCCGGAAAGGTTTCCTTCCAGCATTGTCAAACGGCCGCCAAGGGTGATGTTCATCCCCGCAAGGTCGTCAGTGACGCTCGCCAGCAGGTTCTGAATGTCGAGTGCGAGCGTTGCATTCACGCCTGCCAGTTCCACCAGGAAATTATTTTCCAGGTTTGTCAGGGATGTATGCAGCGATGTGTTGACAGCGTTCAATTGTGATGATAAATCATTCACCAGTCCGGAAAGACTTGAGTTCATTCCTGCAATATCATTCACAATATCGAACAGCGTGTTGTTCATGAGCACCAAATCAGCCCTCATCCGGGTGATGTTCTCCAGAATACTGCTTATGTTCCCTTCCATATTAACGAATGAATTCCAGATATCCTCGAAGGTCTGGTTCATGTTCTGGAATGTGCTGTTGATGTCATTGAACGTGCTGTTGAAATCGTTGAAGGTATTGTTCATGTCAATAAGGGTATTATTCATGTCCCCAACCGTCTGATTCAAGTCCCCCAGCTGGTCCTGGACACTCTGTCCCACAACATCGAACTGCGTTGTATCGTTCGCTGTCCAGACAAGCACTTCTCCGACATATCCGTAGGCCATGGCCGTAACATCATAGGTGCCGAGGGCCGCGTCGCTGGGCAGTGACATGGTTATCTGGTACATGTCATCGACCGGCAGATTGTAGGTGGAAGTGTACTGCGTGTATCCTGTGGGCTCGTCATAGCTAAGAACGATACCCAGGTTGTCAAATGTCGGCGGGGCGTTGATTATGTCGATAAGGACTGCAACATCCTCGTCCGGCGAGTATTCCGGTTCCGGGGTGCTTACCGATATGTAATTTCCTGCATTCAGAAGATTGTTTGGAATCAGAGTAACAGTTGTGTTAATATTCGGGCTGTAAAGAAGTATAGCTTCTGCGGTTATGGCGAATGGCACATCCTCGGCCAGTGTGTTGGTGTTCAGGATGAACTGGTAGTTGTTCGTGCCGTCATAGCCCATGAGTACTCCGTCAACGTAAAAATTAACACCGTTTATGCCAATACCAGTTACCGCAGCTTCCACAAGTATTGTGCCGCTGACAAGCTGGCCATTACTGTGGCTGTTTATCATTACTGCTCCGGTTGAAGGGCTGCCAAATGGTGTGGTTAATGGATAGTTGTCCTGACCTCCTGTAAAACTTTTTGGTGTGTCGCCAATGCCATCAGCGCCCAACTGATCCTGATTGGGGCCAGAGAACATGTCAAAGCCAGAATAATCATCCCAGTAATTGCCACCGGTTGGGTAGCCATTGTGCCATTGGTTTACGCCATCGTCGTAGGCCTGAACAGTATTAGCTATGATGTTGTTATGGAAAATGAAATTGCTGTTAGAGGAAACGAGGTAGATGCCATATCCGTTGTTTGAGGCAACATTGTTCGCGATGGTGTTGCTATTGCTCGATGCTCGGAGATATAGGCCCTGCTGATTGTTCGAGCTGCAGGTATTGTTGTTGATAGTGTTGTCGTTCGAATTGTAGATATCTATACCATACAGAATGTTCAAGTTGCAGGTGTTGTCGCTTATGATGTTGCTGATACACCATGAAGAGAGAGCGATGCCGGCATCACTGTTCAAGTTGCAGGTGTTATTGCTTACGGTGTTGCTGTTGCACGATACGTAAAGCCATATGCCATACCGAACGTTCGAGTTGCAGGTGTTGTTGCTGACAGTGTTGCCGTTGCTCGATTCTTGGAGAACTATGCCATCCCAACCGTTCAAGCTGCAGGTGTTGTTGTTGATAGTGTTGTCGTTCGAATTGTAGATATGTATGCCATACAGACTGTTCAAGTTGCAGGTGTTGTCGCTTATGGTATTGCTGATACACCATGAAGAGAGAGCTATGCCGGTCTCACTGTTCAAATTGCAGGTGTTATTGCTTATGGTGTTGCTGCTGCACGATACGTAAAGCCATATGCCATACAGACTGTTCGAGTTGCAGGTGTTGTTGCTGACAGTGTTGCTACTGCTCGACCACGTGACACATATGCCACCGTAACCCCAATTCAAGCTGCAAGTGTTGTTGCTGACGGTGTTGCTGTTGCTCGATGAGTGGAGATGTATGCCTATATCATCGTTCGAGTTTGCGGTGTTGTTGTTGATAGTGTTGTTGTTCGAACTGTCGAGATCTAAACCATACAGACTGTTCGAACTGCAAGTGTTGTTGGCGATGGTATTGCTGCTGGATGATTCGAGGCCGATACCAAAGTAGTTCAAGGAACAATTATTGTTTTCAATGATGCAATTTTGAACACCATTCAATTGTATCCCAGCATCTCCGTAATTGTTTCCACTTCCTGTGACAGAGAATCCGGTGATGTTCACCCAATCCGCCGTGACATACACAACATCCCCAACACCGCCGCCATCAATTATGCAAACATCCTGGCCAGCACCAATGAGGGAGAGTTGCTTGTCCACCACCACATTCTCGTAGTAGGTTCCAGCCATCACGGCGATGGTGTGTCCGTCCATGGTGTCTGTGTCATCTATTGCTGATTGGATTGTGTCGAAATACTCCCCGGTGTCGACATTGTAGACTGGTTGCAATTGCAGTAACGGGTATGTGACATTTTCTATCATCCACCATGTGCTGGCGAAGTCCCATCCGGTGAATGTTGCCCGAGACATCATCTCGGCGGTGGTCTTTGGAGCTCCTTTTCCCGTATCGGTTTGACCGCTTGTCTGGGCGTCGTAGAAGCAGGATGTTACTGGTCCCGCAGCGATTGCGTTATACCCCAGCAGCCCGCCGAGGGATCCCGTGCCGCTAACACTGCCGGTGGAATAGCATTTGACGACGGTGCCGAAGTTGTACCCCAACAACCCCCCGAGAGTTGTAGCTCCGCTCACGCTACCTGTTGCGTAGCTGCTGCTAATCGTACCATAATTAATTCCCACAAGCCCGCCCATGATGAAACTACCCACCACACTGCTCGTGATATACGCGTTGTTGATTGTGCCATAGTTCCTTCCTACCAACCCACCTAAATTTCTATAACCGCTCAGGTTGCCTGCAGCGTGAACGTTGATGATTGTACCGGCGTTATACCCCACCAATCCGCCACTGTGTTCATTGCAAATAATAATTCCGTAGGTATAAGCGTTGATGACCGTGCCGCCATTGTTGTACCCTGCTAACCCACCGACGTAATAACGGCCACTCACGTCGTACTCAAGAAACGAGATATTAGCTACAATAGCACCTGAGTCCATGTATCCAAAAAGGCCGATATAATCACTTGTTGGGCGGTTGATGTACAAGCCCGTTATAGTGTAGTTCCGCCCATCTAGGCTGCCGGTAAATCGGTTTGCATCCGTCCCTATCGGCACGAAACCCTCCCCGCTGTTCCAGCCGCTCGTGATACCGGCGTCAATATCGTTCCCCAAGGCGTAGTGTGCATTAAGGGGCAGGCTCATGTTCTGCAGCTCCCAGACATCCTCAATGATGTAAGGGTCCGCGACTGTACCTGAACCGCCTGCGAAGGGCGAATCCGGCTGGTTGGCCTCTCCCACCGCATTTCCAATTATGCCAATCATTCCGGCAAAGGTCATTCCAATCAATAGGCTCGCAATCAATATCGAAATTATTTTATATTTCATACTTTCACCACTCGTACGAATATATTGAATTCGAAGTAATCACCCAATATCTCTTCGGTATAAAATAATTAAGGTAAATAGAACGGATACCTTCTGTAACATTATAAAGGTACATTATATTAGTTAAAAAACAAAATCCGGTTCAACCCCACTTCCCGCCGGCCCCGCCCCGCCCGAGCGACCGCCGCCTATCTTCCCGCCGCTGAATATCCGGGGGATGAACAGGAATATCCGCCCCTTGGTGATGACGGCCAGGACGACCATGCTGCCTATGGCCTTCACACCGTCGGTAAGAGTTCAGTTTTCTGAAGTTTGCCCGTTAAATTGTAGTTTTTAGTGAACAGTGAATAGTGATAAGTGAAAAATGAAAAACGTAGTATTTTTGTCCTTGATAGCCAATTTTTTCATCATTTACCTCCCAACGTCACTTTTCACTATTCACTTTACACTTTTCACTATTCGCTTCGGCCAGTCAATAAGTCCGTAAATCTACAATCGAAAATCTAAAATCTACAATCGTTATTGCTTCATTTCACTGAATACTTACCACCGTCGGATGCCATGATGGGGAAAAAGTAATGCCGATATTTAAGATAAATGGCCATATTAATTCAACATGCCCCGTCTGGATGGTATCTGATGTTATATGGAGGGCGGGGTACTGTAATTGTCTTGCTAACAAGTGACAAATACCAATTGCATGAATCCCTATAAGCCCTGCCTGTGAGGGCTTTAATCGGCATCCAAAGTCTTGGTAGACATTTGGAAAGGGTGAATCGGACGGGTTGGCTTGGATAACCGGGAGTTGGTCTGGCGCGCCAAAAGCGCCAGTGATTAGCGAGCGAGCAGGGTCACCCGAGTTTTTCTTGTTTATCCTTCTTTTTCTTTTTGGAGGGTGATCCGGCGCAGCGAGCGAGTAAACTACCAGCCCCTAAAGGAACTGGCGTTTCTAACTGGGCTGGAAGTTTACCTGGGGGGCCATGCACCTAATTATCAAAGCTTACCAGCTTTGATTTCATGTGCTGGTATATGCACGATGCATGGCAGGTCATGCATATGAGCATGATGCATGGCGGGTCATGCATATGAGCATGGCGGTCTACCACGTTTTTACTGCTTATGCCAATTCATCTCAGCCCTGAAGGACTGAGCGTTCTCGGCATTTGTGCAGTAAAAAAAGAAAAAATTGGAAAGTGAGCCCGTCCAGATTTGAACTGGAGTTACCACCACCCCAAGGTGGAAGGATACCAAGCTACCCCACGGGCCCTCAATCGAACGGCATTATATCGTCTATCAGGTTGATGTGTGAAAGTACCATCCTTCTGCAACAGTACCTTTCCAGTCCCAGGTCATCCAGGACTGCGGCCGGGTCTTCGCCTGCTTCCACCCTTTCCTTGAAGGGCTCGTAAGCGGAACCGACAACATTCCCGCATGTGAAACATTTTACCGGAATTATCATTTATTCACCTATATGACTTCTGTCTTCTCTTTCTGGCACCGCGGCCTAGCGGTTTCTTCGGCATCTTGCGCCTGGCATCGCTGACCATGAGGCTCCTGTCGTACTGCCTGAAGATGGCCTCCAACTCCTCGTCCTTGAGAAACTGCACTATGCCCTTGGCGATGGCTGTTCTGGTGGCATAAGCCTGCCCCATGATTCCGCCGCCCTGGACATTCACGTCAATGTCCAGTTTGTCCATCTTGTTTCCGGCTATGTTGATGGGTTCCATTATCTTGAATCTGGCAAGTTCCGGCGAGTGAAGTTCCAGTGGTATCTTGTTGATCCTGACGCGGCCCAAGCCCTTTGTAACAGTTGCCCTGGCAATGGACGTCTTTCTCTTTCCGCTCGTGTTCACAACTTTCGCATCAGCCAAAACCTTCACCTCAGAAATTCGCTCCCAGCCATGTGGCAACATCACCCAGATGTATCTTTCTCGTTGCGCCCCTGTCCATGGCCTTCTCGACCTTTGTTAATTCAGCACCCTTCATCTCTCTCGGAACGCCGATGTAAACCTTGAGTTTCTTGAATGCGGTCCTGCCCTTGGGCTGCTGGTACGGGATCATGCCCCTGACAGACCTCTTGAACATGCGGTCCGGCATCCTCGGGTAGTATGGCCCAAAACGGTTCCGGCCTGCAACACCGCGGTCGCGCCTGTTTTTGTAATCCTGGAGAATTTCTTCCTTTCTGCCAGTGATGACAATCTTCTCGGCGTTGACCACAACTATTTCTTCTCCATCAAGCAACCGCTTGGCGATATGGGTAGCCAATCTTCCCAAAATATGTTCACTGCCGTCGATTACCTGCACTTTTTCACCCCATGATTCTGATACCGCTGCCCTTCGGATTTTGCTTGGCCAGTTCTGTGATACTGATGAACTTGCCGCCTGCGTCCTCTACTTTTTTTATGGCGTTTTCGGACGCAGAATATGCTGCCACTGTGACCGGCCTGGACAGTGTTCCGTTTCCCAGGAGCTTGCCGGCTATGACCACGCTCTCTTTCGGCTGAACGTGCTTGTCTATTGTGGCTATGTTTACTTCATCCCATACCCTGGACGGCTTTTCCAGCTTCCTGGCGATTGTGCGCCATATGGGTGCATCGTTATCTCTGGATAGCGTTTTCAACTCGGAAATGAGTTTTTCAAGGTTTGGATTGGTCTTCTTGCTATTGTTCAACGAAGAATCCTCCGTGGGTAGGATACCCCCAAAGACCAGATATATAAGAAGGTTTCTACGCGAAGGTAGTTTTGTATTATCCGCGAATTATTTCGCCAAGATTTAAGAATCACTATCACATCACGGGTTATGGCACTGAACAATGAAGACCTACGAGCGATAGTGATTCGTGTTGTGGATTATGAACTTAATACACAAT
>Ga0180732_1000789_pt1 | contig 23213 bp, 21 predicted proteins | sample KR11_01MetaG_FD_148674 | JGI IMG/M metagenome (GOLD analysis project Ga0180732, IMG submission 148674) | Groundwater microbial communities from the Olkiluoto Island deep subsurface site, Finland - KR11_0.1 MetaG | ecosystem: Environmental > Aquatic > Deep subsurface > Groundwater | place... | reverse complement strand
CCGCATATAGTAAATACTTTAAAGGTTTATAAAGAAGCCCCGGCGTTTATCAGGGAAGGAAATTTTGGGAATGAAGATGTCAAGGAAGCTATTTTACAGGTCTGTTCCGAAATCGACAGACCTGATACTCCCGGCACTGCTGCAAGAAAGGCTTTTTACAGAAAAATTGTATCGCTTTCGGATGAATTGAGGGAACATTTTAAGGAGGGGGTTCTCGCTGTTACCAGGGAAAAAGTAATTGATGTTTCAAGAAAATATCTTGATGATACAGATAATCGATGTGGAATTGCTGTGATATCAGACGAAGATAAACTTAAATCGGCAAACAAGCAGCTTAATGAATCACCACTTAATCTGTATAGAATTTAATGGGAGATAAATATGGAACAAAAAAAAATAACTGTACCTGATATAAAGGAAAGAAAAAAAAGTGGCAGGAAGATAACAATGCTGACCGCTTATGATTATCCTACAGCGCTTCTTGTCGACAAGGCAGGAATTGATATCATACTTGTAGGTGATTCTCTCGGTATGGTGGTGCTAGGCTATAAAGATACGGTTTCGGTTACTATGGAAGAGATGTTGCATCATGTGAAAGCAGTATCCGGTGCGGTGCAAAAAGCTTTGGTGGTTGGAGATATGCCTTTCGGATCATATAATGTGTCAATCGAGGATGCGATTTATAACGCCAACAGAATGATGAAGGAAGCGAAAGCAGACTGTATCAAACTTGAAGGGGGATGCCGGGTAGCTCATATTGCAAAAGCAATTGTTGAAGCCGGAATTCCTGTTCAGGGACATATTGGTCTTACTCCGCAGACTGCATCGTCTCTTGGCGGATTCAAGGTGCAAGGGAAGAGCGTTGAAGCAGCACTTGCCCTTATCGAAGATGCAAAAGCGCTTGAAGATGCCGGTTGCTTTTCCGTAGTTCTTGAGGCTATTCCTTCTCCGATTGCAAAAATGATTACAGAGTCGGTTTCGATTCCTACCATAGGTATAGGTGCTGGCATTGATTGTGATGGTCAGGTGCTTGTAACTCATGACATGATAGGCCTTTTTGATAAATTTACGCCAAAATTTGTTAAGCAATATGCAAAAATAAGCGACATAATTCTTTCATCAGTTGAACAATATAAGTCGGATGTTGAAAATATGAAGTTTCCGGAGGAAAAACATTGCTTTTCAATGAGTACGAAAGAAGCTGAAAAACTTAAAGAAACTAAAAAATAATACACATAAAAAGAATGGATCTGTAAACAGACCATTAACTGGTCGAGAACAATAAACATCAGGCTTATGATAAGGGTTAAACCACTTTAATATTTTTCTTGCATTTCTTTAACTTATAATATAGATTTCCAAGATTAAATTTGGCGTATGTTTTTTGCATCTTTATTATAACGCATTGTTACTATTATTAAGATCCGAGGTATTTGTAGTATTCGATTTTGCTCGGGCTTAAATAAGCTGCGAATTACAACTTCTGGAATACATTGAGTATTTCCGGAATGCAAATTTGAACTGTACGCAGGTATTTTGGTGAAGCTTTTTTAATACTAATTATATTGAGCCACTTTCAAAACGTTTCAGTTTGGTCAAGCTCAAGGCGGGTGAAAATTTTAACCGCAGGAATACATGGAGTATTTCGAGGATTAAAATTTTCACCCAACGCAGAGATCGGCCAAAATGGGACGTTTTGAAACTGGCTCTATTGAAATAATGTGTGTTATTTAAAGGCCTCGAACCATGATGCTACCAAAAACAATTATGACTGCAGGAGGTGTGGGCATAGCTATATCCAGACAAACAGGAAAACCGGATAAAACAGACAAGACAAATATTAACCAGGAAATACGAGCCAAAGAAGTAAGGGTAATAGATCCTGAGGGAAATCAGCTCGGTATTCTGCCTACATACAGAGCCCTTGCTGCGGCAGCCGACTTTGGTCTCGATCTTGTTGAAGTTTCACCGAATGCTAATCCGCCTGTATGTAAAATTATGGATTACGGGCGGTATAAGTATGAACTTGTAAAGAAAAAACAGGAAGCAAAAAAGAAACAAAGTACATTTCAGATTAAAGAAATAAAGGTACGACCCAAAACCAGTGATCACGATCTTAGCGTTAAAATAGATCATATTAAAAAGTTTATCGGGAAAAAAGATAAGGTAAAAGTTACAGTTGTATTCAGAGGTCGTGAGATCACACTTACTCAGTTGGGTAGGGAACTGCTTGATAAAATTGTAACCGGTACCACAGAAATCGCTGTGGTGGAACAAACACCAAGATTTGAAGGTCGTGCCATGATAATGATTTTAGCTCCCAAGTGATTATTGTGCAGGGAGAGTAAATACTTTTTTTAAAAAGCAGTTGGAAATTAAGGAGAAGGTTATGCCTAAGATAAAGACGAATCGTGCCGCAGCAAAACGTTTTAAAAAAACAGGCTCTGGAAAATTTGCATATGCCAAGTCGCATGCGAGCCATATACTTACAAAAAAAACTACCAAACGTAAACGTTCATTGCGCAAGAAGCATATTATCGATAAAACAAATCAGAGGGAGCTTAGGATGCTTCTTCCTAATAGTTGATATATTGAGAAGAAAAGCGTTTTTTTTAAGCACCATGAATTTATATGTATCATTAGTTATATGAGTAAGGAGAAAAAGAAATGCGTGTCAAAAGAGGTTTTAAGGCCAGACATAGAAGGAATAAAGTTCTAAAGCTTGCTAAAGGTTTCCGCGGAGGTCATAGTAAATTATTCAGAACAGCAGCTGATACGGTGGACAGGGCTCTATCATATGCATATCGTGATCGCAGGACTTGTAAACGTGATTTTCGCAGGTTATGGATTATAAGAATCAACGCTGCTGCGCGAATAAACAATCTATCATATAGCAAGCTTATGCATGGTCTTAAAGTCGCAAATATTGATATTGACCGTAAAGTCCTTGCAGATTTAGCGATATCGGATCCCAAAGGATTTGCGCAATTAGCCGGCATTGCTTTGCAGCAGGCTTAAAAATGTTGCTGTTATTAAAAAATGATGTATCAAAAACAAATTTATGCCGGTTTTTTTGATGCACTTTTCACTCGTTTTATTCCGGCCATATCAAGCAATAATTAAAACAAAACGATAAAAGTGGAAAAAACAATAGAACAGATTTGTGACGAAGCCTTCAAGGAAATTAAAACTGCAGAAAGCAGCGAAAGCTTAAATGCTATTTCCGTAAAATATCTTGGAAGAAAAGGTATTATTACTCAATTTCTAAGAAGCATATCTACATTACCTTCCGAAGAAAGGCCAAAAGCCGGGGAAAAGGCTAACGAAACAAAGAAGATTCTGGAAAAAGCAATAAAAGATGCAATAAACGGATTTGAATCTAAGGTTCCTGAAGTAGCCGATTCCATAGATGTTTCATTGCCGGGAAGATCTGTTTCCCCCGGGTCGCTTCATCCTGTTACACAGATTATGAGACAAATTTGCGATATATTTACCCGAATGGGTTTTAATATTGCGGAAGGGCCCGAAATTGAGAGCGACTACTATAACTTTGAGGCTCTTAACATACCAAAATATCATCCTGCAAGAGATATGCAGGATACTTTTTATGTTTCGGATAATATTGTCTTAAGAACACACACTTCGCCCATTCAGGTGCGTGTAATGGAAAATCGCAAACCTCCCGTTAAAATAATTGCTCCAGGCAAAGTTTATCGCAGCGATTCAGATATTACTCATACTCCGATGTTTCACCAGGTAGAAGGACTGATGGTCGGCGAAAACATATCTTTTGGAGACCTTAAAGGAATTCTTACCAATTTTATTCACCTTTTGTTTGACGATAAGACAAGTTTAAGATTCCGGCCAAGTTTTTTTCCTTTTACTGAGCCTAGTGCTGAAGTTGATATTCTTTGCGTTATGTGCAGAGGTAAGGGTTGCAGAATTTGTTCATACACCGGATGGCTTGAGGTGCTTGGTTCCGGCATGGTTCATCCTGCGGTGTTTGAAAATGTAGGATATGATACATCGCAATTCACCGGATTTGCTTTTGGAATGGGAGTTGAGCGCATTACAATGCTAAAATACGGGATTGATGATATCCGTAAATTTTTCGAAAACGATTTCAGATTCTTAAGGCAGTTCTGATATGAAGGTTAGTTTAAGCTGGCTTGAAGATTATGTTCCAATTGAAACAGATATTTACGATCTGGCATCTGCGCTTACGATGGCAGGGCTTGAAGTCGAATCTGTTGATGATACATTTAACTATCTTGAAAAGGTAGTTGTTGGGCGCATTGTCGAAATCAATCCTCACCCCAATGCAGACAAACTAAAGCTTTGTCGTGTAGATGCCGGAGACCGATTCTTACAGATTGTTTGCGGTGCCCCAAATATAAAAGAAAATTTACTTGTTCCACTTGCCATGCATGGAACACTTCTTACTGATGGAACGCTGATTGAAGTATGCGAAGTGCGTGGGCAAAGATCCGAAGGAATGCTTTGTAGTGAAAAGGAACTTGAACTTGGTGATGATGGAAGCGGTGTATTAGTTCTTTCTGATGACCTTCGTATTGGCAGCAGAATTACCGGCGCTCTTGGCCTTTCAGATTATACCCTTGAAATTGGTTTAACCCCGAATCGCTCCGATTGTTTAAGTGTAATAGGTATAGCAAGAGAAATAGCTGCGATACAAAAAACAAAAATAAAATATCCTATTGCAAATGAAATAGACAATAATAAGACAAACAACTTTATTTCTGTAATTATAGAAGCTGTTAATCATTGCCCAAGGTATGCTGCCGGACTTGTTAAGGATATAACAGTTTCTCAATCTCCTTTCTGGCTAAGGAAACGTCTCATATCGGTAGGGCAGAGGCCCATAAACAATATAGTTGATATAAGTAATTTCGTTATGCTGGAATGCGGACAGCCTCTTCATACATTTGACTACGATCAAGTGGCCGAAAAAAGAATTATAGTTCGCACAGCAACAAAAGGGGAATCCTTTGTAACCCTGGACCGGAAAGACCGGATTATGGATGAAGAGATGCTTCTTATTTGCGACGGTAAAAAACCTGTTGCTATAGCAGGAGTAATGGGAGGTCTAAATTCCGGAATTGACAGCTCAACAAAACAGGTTTTAATTGAAAGTGCATATTTTAATCCTTTAAGCATTCGAAAAACCTCAAAAAGACTTGGCCTTAGTACTGAATCTTCATATCGATTCGAGCGGGGAGTCGATCCTGATGGAACAGTAAGAGCGCTTATAAGAGCTTCCAATCTTATTGCAGAAATTGGCAAGGGCAAAATTTATGAAGGAATCGTTGACGAATATCCATTAAAACAGAATACGGATACAATTGAACTTAGTATAAGTAAGACCAATAAATTGCTTGGATTAGAGCTGGATAAAGCTACAATAAAAACATTGCTCGAATCAATCGAATTTAAAGTTCAAAACAGCGGCTCAGATACAATCGAAATAGTTCCACCTTCTTTCAGGGTTGATATTGCAAGGCCTGTTGACCTTATGGAAGAAGCGGCGCGGCTATATGGATATAATAATATTCCCACTACGCTGCCTCTTATGCAGGCCGAAGCCGTCCGTCCTTTAAAAGTTCTTGTTCTTAGAGAAAACATCAGAGATATAATGACGGGGCTTTCGTTCACAGAGGCGATTAATTACAGTTTTATTAATGAATCAGCATGCGACCTTCTTAAACTTTCTTCAGATGATCCTAAAAGACAATTAGTAAAAGTGTTAAATCCTCTTACAGAAGAACAAAATGTTATGAGAACTTCGCTTGTTCCCGGTCTTATTGAAACTATGCGGCGCAATTTATCTTATCAGTCAAAAAACCTTAAGATATATGAAATTGGGAAAATATTTTTAAACAAAGGCAAAGACAGTCTTGCTGAAGAAATTGAAATGATTGCAGGCCTGTTGACCGGCGACCGACATAGTTCGGCCTGGTATTCCAAAGAGACTAACTGCGATTTTTATGATATAAAAGGTTTTGTTGAAGCCCTTCTGGCTGCTTTAAATATAAGTAATGTTACATTTACAAAATTAACATTTGAATTATGTGATTATACAAGGTATGGACATACTGCAAAGATTGTAGCAGGTAACGAGACAATAGGACTTGTTGGTGAAATGGATCCCGAAGTTCTTGCTAATTTTGGTTTAAAACAGGCAGCTTACATTTTCGAATTAAACTGCAACATTCTTCTTAAGCTTTCGAACCTTTTGAAGATGTCTAGACAACTGCCGAAATTTCCTTCTGTAACAAGAGATATTACAATTATCATAAATAAAGATATCGAAGTGATGTCTATCATAGATAATATTAACAGTATTGGTGAAAAGCTTATAGAAAACGCGCATCTGTTCGATATCTTCGAAGGCGCTCCGATTCCACCTGCGAAAAAAAGTGTTTCAATCAGAATAACCTACAGGTCTTCGGAAAAGACTCTTGAAGATGATGATGTTAATAATACACATAAAAGTATTACAGACAGGCTAATCAATAAATATGGTGCATCATTGCCGGCCTGATAAACAAGTTTTCAAGCCTGAGTGATTAAGATGCAAGAAGATTCTTATCCCGAAATAAAGATACCTGATAAGCTATATTTCAAAATAGGTGAAGTCGGCAAGATAGCCGGTGTGCCGTCTTCTGTTATAAGATTCTGGGAAACTGAATTTCCAAAAATCAATCCAAAACGAACACCTGCCGGACAGCGGCATTACAGAAAAAGCGATGTCGAGCTTATTTTAAAAATTAAACACCTGCTTTATGATAAAAAATATACAATCCAGGGAGCCATAAAATCTCTTAATTCGGAAATATGCGAAAATAAATCTTTGCTAAATTCATCAGATGGAATAACCGATGTAGTAAAAGAACTTCGTCAGGAATTGATTAATATAAGAAATATATTAAGTTAACCGATTTGGTAATTTCATAAATTGCTTTAAATTAAAAGCATCGGAAATAATGATTATGTCCATAAAAAAAAATATTAAAGAACAGCAAAAACAAAGTATTGAATCGCATAAAGTCATAGTTATTCATGGTCCGAATCTTAATATGCTTGGAGAAAGAGAGCCCGATAAATATGGAACGGTAACTCTATCTGATATCAACAATGGACTTGTCAAGCTCGGAGAAAAACTTGGCCTTATTGTAGAGACTTTTCAATCTAATCATGAAGGACTAATTGTAGATAAGATCCAAGAGACTTCAAAAATATACCAAGGCGTTATTATTAATCCTGCGGCTTATACACATACAAGTATAGCAATAAGAGATGCTCTTCTTTTACTTGAAGTTCCAATAATAGAAGTACACCTTTCAAATATTTTCAAAAGAGAAAATTTTCGTCATAAATCCATGATATCCGATATTGCAACAGGTACTTTGTGCGGTTTCGGCCATTTAGGATATTATATGGCCCTTGAGGCGATATCTAATCTGCTTATAAAATGATGTGTCTATAAGTCAATATTGGCGGTTGTCTCATTAAAGTCCCTTTTTTATTTTAGCATTGTCAGAAATAATCCGGCGGCTATTGCAGTGCCTATAACTCCTGCCACATTCGGTCCCATGGCGTGCATCAGAAGAAAATTGTGCTTATCCGCCTTTTGGCCTTCTACTTGTGATACCCTGGCAGCCATAGGAACAGCTGAAACACCCGCAGAACCGATAAGAGGGTTGATCTTTTCTTTTAAAAAAAGATTCATGCCTTTCGCCATAAGAACTCCGCTTGCAGTACCGAAAGCAAAAGCGGCCAATCCCAGAAAAAAGATAAAAATCGGTTGGGGTTTGAGAAATTTATCGGCGTTCATAGTGGCTCCAACAGCCAAACCTAGAAATATGGTAACAATGTTTAACAGCTCATTTTGTGCTGCATGGCTTAATCTTTCAACAACTCCGCTTTCTCTGAAAAGATTTCCGAGAAACATCATTCCTATTAGAGGGGCTGCCGGAGGAACTATCATACAGATAAGGATTGTACCGATTAAAGGAAAAACAATTTTTTCAGTTTTAGAAACAGGCCGCATCTGTTTCATGCGTATTTTACGTTCGGCCTTGGTTGTAAGCAGTCTCATGATTGGAGGCTGAATCAACGGAACCATCGCCATATACGAATAAGCCGCCAAAGCGTTGGCGCCTAAAAGTTGAGGAGCCAGTTTGGAAGTGAGATATATGCAAGTCGGTCCGTCAGCGCCTCCTATTATACCAATTGATGCAGCTTCCTGCAGGCTGAATCCGAACATTATAGATCCGAAAAAGGCTATGTATACGCCAAATTGTGCAGCAGCTCCAAGAAGCAGAGTTTTGGGGTTTGCTATCAAAGGCCCAAAATCGGTAAGCGCGCCTACTCCCATGAAAATCAGGCATGGAATAATTTCGCTAGCAATCCCAAAGTCATAAAACCATCGGATCAGCTCCCTTTGCGGTCCCTCAGCACCTTCTGTTATACCCATAATCGGCGCTAATGGAAGGTTCACAAGAAGTATACCAAAACCGATAGGCAGAAGAAGAAGAGGTTCAAATCCTTTTTTTATGGCAAGGTAAATAAAGGTAAATGCAATAATCCACATTATTACATGGTTTATTTGCAAATGAAGAAAACCTGTATTAAAGATAATCTGATTCAGCAAGGGGAAGCTTTCAGTCATTTTTTTTACTACCTTCCATTTTTAATATAACGGCACTCATTAATTTGACGCAATACATTAATGTAACTAAACCTATAAATACTGTGCCAAAGCCATATATAAAAATCCTGAGAGCAGTAAGCCAAATATTTTCAGCCATTAAAATATCTCCTTTAAAAATGACGCAAGGACCTGTCTGCGGGAGCAAAAAGTACAAAACAAAAACCAGCTATACATAGCTGATTTTTTGCAATTTGTAAAAACAGAAAAGGTTAAAATATTAAAAATAAAATATGCACTCTGTTTGCTTTTTACTCCAAAACAATTAATATCTGATCTACATCGACTGTATCCTTTTTTTTAACTTTAATCTCCTTTATCGTTCCGCTTGAAGGAGCATATATGGGGTTTTCCATTTTCATCGCTTCAAGAATTAAAAGCTCATCATCTTCAGCTACTTTGTCGCCTTCCTTAACCAGAATTTCCAGAATCGACCCCTGCATCGGAGATCTGACTTCCATACTCATTTTCGTTTTCCTCCAGTTCTACTGTAAAAATAAATTTCATAACAATCAATATATCCGGCACAGAATTTATTATGATATTCAGATAATCACAGCAAGAAACATACCCATGAATCTGGCGAAAAATTATTTATTTGCTAAAAAGCACCAGATATTTTGCTGTGTTAATCATTACGCAAAATTGTATATAAAAAAATAAATATTTAATCTGCTGTTTGTATTATGGTAATCAGCATATTTTAAAAAATATTGATAGCATGATGTATAAAAACGACATCTTTATATGAATCATGGATATTAATAGCAGATGCATGTTTACTATGAATTAAAATAACAAATACGTATTATTAATAACTTATAATAACATATATGTAATATTTATATCATTTGCACCAATATAAATATGTCTGAATTTTTTACAGTCTGTAAAGAAATCCACAACCAAAACTGGGATACTTTTTACCAAGCCCCCATTAATGCTAAAGTAAACTTCATAAAGATTACACTTAATCCTGATACTACTTTATATTGGCATGATACTCCTGCAACGGGCACACCTTGGGCTCTTCCTCACGAAGGGCGGCTATCCCTTTGGCTGCCGCAATTGCAGCTGCGGTTGTTGATATATATGGTACTTTATATTTTATTGCGGCCCTTCTGATATCTGAACTGTCTTGCGCACTTTTTTTGCCGCTTGGTGTATTTATTAACAGGCTGATTTTACCTATCTTTACAGCGTCCATCAAATCAGGTCTGCCTAAACCAAGCTTTGACACAGGTATTGTTTCAATCCCTCTTTCTTTTAAAAATTCGCCGGTTCCCTTTGTAGCCATAATTGTAAATCCAAGATCCCTAAACAGCCTGACAGGCTCAAGTGCAGAAGCTTTGTCTCTGTCTGCGATAGTAAACAAAACGCTTCCTTCAAGAGGAAGGGTAATTTGAGTAGCTTCCTGGGCTTTGTAAAAAGCACTTCCGAATGATGTCGAAAGTCCCAAGACTTCACCGGTTGAGCGCATTTCCGGACCCAGCACAGGATCGACCTCATGAAACATATTGAAAGGAAATACAGATTCTTTTACGCCATAGTGAGGTATTATGCTCTGTTTCAGGTTAAGGTCGGATAGTGTTTTCCCGAGAATAATCTGAGTTGCAAGCCGTGCCATTGAAATATTGCAAACCTTTGATACAATTGGAACGGTGCGGGAAGCTCTGGGGTTTGCCTCAAGAACATAAACCGTATTGTTGTATATTGCATATTGTATATTCATCAGACCTACAACATGCAGAGTTACCGCTATTTTTTTTGTGTATTCACTTATAGTATCTATATGCTTTGGAGGTATGCTTACAGGAGGAATCACACAGGCCGAATCTCCGGAATGAATACCTGCAAGTTCAATGTGTTCCATTACGGCAGGAACAAAAGCATTTGTTCCGTCTGCAATTGCATCGGCTTCCGCCTCTATTGCATTATCAAGGAATTTGTCTATTAAAACAGGCCGTTCGATAGAAATATCTACTGCAGCTTTCAGATAGCGCCTCAGCATGTCTTCGTTTCGGACAATTTCCATTCCGCGCCCACCCAGAACATACGAAGGGCGAACCATAAGAGGATAACCTATTTGGTCAGCTATCACTTTTGCTTCTTCCATATTTATAGCCATACCTGATTCAGGCTGAGGTATGCCAAGCTCACGCATAACTCTTCTGAACTGATCACGGTCTTCTGCAAAATCAATAGTTTCAGGAGAAGTCCCAAGAATTTTAACTCCGGCCTCTTCAAGTTCTTTTGCAATATTCAGAGGAGTCTGGCCTCCAAACTGAACAATAACGCCTTCAGGTTTTTCATTACCGTAAATACTTAAAACATCTTCTACGGTAAGAGGTTCGAAATATAATTTGTCTGAAGTATCATAATCGGTTGATACGGTTTCAGGGTTACAATTTACCATTATGGATTCAAATCCTGCATCCTTGATGGCAAAAGCCGCATGAACGCAACAATAATCAAATTCTATCCCCTGACCTATCCGGTTAGGACCTCCGCCAAGTACCATGATTTTTTTCCGATTGCTAACAGCTACTTTATCAGGTGCATTGTATGTGGAATAATAATAAGCCGAATTTTCAACTCCGCTCACAGGTACCGGTTCCCATGCTTCAACAACTCCAAGTTTTATTCTTTCTTCCCTGATCTGCTTTTCAGGAACATGAAGCAACAATGCAAGATACCGGTCGGCAAAACCGTCTTTTTTTGCCTGAACGAGGAGATTGTCCGGAAGCTGTTTCCCTTTGTGTTTAAGCAGATTTTCCTCAAGCTCAACCAGCTCTTTCATCTGTTGAATAAACCATGGTTTGATATGGGTAATTTCATATAATTCATCAATATCGGCGCCTTTGCGTAAAGCTTCATACATTATAAACTGGCGCTCACTGGTTGGAATCCGAAGCATATTAATCAGATTTTCGAGAGGCTGTTTATTAAAATCTTTGGCAAAACCGAGTCCATACCGGTTTATCTCAAGACTTCTTATTGCTTTTTGAAAAGCCTCTTTGTAGTTTTTACCTATGCTCATTACTTCGCCCACAGCCTTCATCTGCGTTCCAAGTCTGTCTTCAACGCCTTCAAATTTTTCGAACGCCCACCTTGCAAACTTTATAACGACATAATCGCCGGAAGGCGTGTACTTTTCAAGGGTTCCATCTCTCCAGTAAGGAATCTCATCCAGGGTCATACCTCCTGCAAGAAGCGTTGATACTCTAGCGATAGGAAATCCCGTTGCTTTCGATGCCAAAGCCGAGGAACGGGAAGTGCGCGGGTTAATTTCAATTACTACAACTCTTCCTGTTTTAGGATCATGGGCAAACTGAATATTTGTGCCTCCTATGACCTCAATAGCTTCAACTATTGCGTAAGAATATTCCTGCAAACGTTTTTGAAGTTTAGGGTCAATTGTAAGCATTGGGGCCGAGCAAAAACTGTCCCCTGTATGGATTCCCATAGCATCTATGTTTTCAATAAAACAAACTGTGATCATCTGGTTTTTTGCATCGCGCACTACCTCGAGCTCTAGCTCTTCCCAACCAAGAACGGATTCTTCCACAAGAATCTGGCGTACCCGGCTTGCCGCCAACCCACGTCCGGCAACTGTTATCAGTTCTTCGATATTATATACAAGCCCGCCGCCCGTTCCTCCCATAGTATAAGCAGGCCGGATAACAACCGGATAACCCAGTTCAGCAGCAACTTTTTCGGCATCTTCAACATTATTGACTATCTTGCTTTTCGGCATATCAATTCCAAGACGATTCATGGTATCTTTAAAAGCCTGTCGATCTTCACCGCGTTCTATTGCATCAATATTTACACCGATCATCTTTACAGAATACTTTTTTAAAACACCTGCAGTGTGGAGTTCTGAAGATAGATTCAATCCGGTCTGACCACCTAAATTAGGTAAAATAGCATCAGGCCTCTCTTTGGCAATAATTTCTGTAAGAGTTTTAATATTAAGCGGTTCTATATATGTAATATCAGCCATTCCCGGATCCGTCATGATAGTAGCCGGGTTTGAATTTACAAGAACTACTTTATATCCAAGTGAGCGCAGTGCTTTGCAAGCCTGTGTTCCTGAATAATCAAATTCGCAAGCCTGACCGATGATAATCGGGCCTGAACCTATAATAAGAACTTTATTAATATCGTTACGCCTTGGCATGGTTTCTCCTTAATAATTGAATAAGTTGACTGCTATCGTCCTAAGCCGGTGGTTAAAAATCCAAAGGGTAAAGAGTTCAAGGAAGAGATATTATTCCTTTGATCTTTGTGCCGTTAATCTTAATTCTTGAACCCCATAATCCTTGAATCCTGGAACCCTTATAGTAAAAATTAGTTATACTATAAAAGGCATGTTAGTTTGAGCATAACTTAAAATCAAGATTAAATAATTACAATTTTTATGCTTGTTTAATTAAAATTGCGTGTTATAAAAAATCTCTAAACATTTTAACAGTCAGATAATAAATCAAATGGGACACATAGTTTTACGGTGTGAATTTTTAAAATAATTAAGGAAATTTATATGGGTGGATTATTCGGAGTAGTATCAAAAGATGACTGTGTAAACGATCTTTTCTACGGCACAGACTATCATTCGCATCTTGGAACAAAACGCGGCGGTATGGCTGTTTCTAATCGCAAAGGTTTTGAAAGATCTATTCACAGCATAGAAAACAATTATTTCAGGTCTAAATTTGAACCCGATCTTCCAAAATTTAAAGGAAAACTTGGAATAGGTGTTATCAGCGATAATGATTCCCAGCCGCTTATTATAGGATCACACTTGGGCACGTTTGCTATAGCGACTGTTGGAAAGCTCAATAATATTGATCAACTTTCGAAAGTTGCATTTAAGAAAAAAATGCACTTCTCTGAAACCAGTGGTGGTAAAACCAATCCAACAGAGCTTGTAGCAATGCTTGTTTGCTCTGAGAATACCTTTGAAGCCGGAATAGAAAGAGCTCAGGAATTAATCAAAGGATCATGTTCAATTCTTTTGCTGACAAGTAAAGGCCTTTATGCTGCAAGAGACAAATTGGGCAGAACTCCGCTTGTTATTGGAAAAAAGAATGGTGCTTTTGCGGTTGCTTCGGAAAATTGTTCGTTCCCAAATCTTGGTTATATAACCGAGACTTTTCTTGGCCCTGGCGAAATAGTTTTTATTAATGCCGACGGTTATGTTCAAAAAAAATGTCCGGGAGATAAATTGCAGGTATGCTCGTTTCTCTGGGTTTATTATGGTTATCCAGCATCAGAATATGAAGAAATAAATGTTGAATACGTCAGAAACAGGTGTGGTAGCGCTCTTGCAAAAAACGATAATGTTGCAATCGACTGTGTAGCCGGAATACCCGATTCAGGAATAGGGCATGCTATTGGTTATGCAAATGAAAAGAAAGTTCCTTTTATTCGTCCATTTGTGAAATACACCCCAACTTGGCCCAGAAGCTTTATGCCACAGAATCAGAAAACTAGAGATCTTGTGGCCAGGATGAAGCTTATCCCTGTAAGAAAACTTATTGAAGGAAAGAAAATCCTTTTTTGTGAGGATTCAATAGTAAGAGGCACACAGCTTAAAGAGAATATACAAGTTTTATTCGATTATGGTGCCATTGAAGCGCACATGCGGCCTGCCTGTCCCACACTTATTTATCCTTGTGAATTTTTAAACTTTTCAGCTTCAAGATCAACACTTGACCTTGCCGGAAGAAAAGTAATCCGGGAACTCGAAGGGCGTGAAGATATCAATCTGGAGGAATATGCATCAGCAGGTTCTGAAAAAAATCTGCTGATGATAGACAGAATCCGGCAGCATTTAAAATTAACTACTTTGAGTTATCAAAAGCTTGATGATCTTGTTGAAGCTATAGGTCTGCCTAAAGAAAAACTGTGTACGCATTGCTGGGATGAAAAAAGCTATTTCTGAAATTTATGTGAAAAACAAGCTATTCTGAGAGCTATATTAAGTGATTATTGTTGCAGACAATATTCGGATTACAGATCAAATCATTGCAGATGCAATTTCTCAAATGAATCCTGTACCGATACAAAAAATGGTTATGGAATGCGAGAAAGCAGGGGCACAATTTATAGATATAAATTCCGGCCCCCTGTCACGAGTGCCTGAGAAACAGATGGTTTTTCTTATTGATGCAATCCAGAAGGTTTCCAAACTACCTTTAATAGTAGATACTGCAAACCCAAGAGCAATGGAAGCCGGAGTTCGCACATGTAAGAATGCTCCAATAATTAATGGTTTTTCTTTAGAGCCTTCCAGGCTTGAAAAAATACTTCCTCTTGCCCGGGAATTTCAGACAGATATTATAGGTTATCTTTTATATCCGAACGGACATGTTCCGCCGGATGGGGACAAACGTTTGGAAATAGCTCTTGAACTGTTTGAGCAATTAAAAAAAACCGGCATTGACGAAAAGCGGTTGATAATAGATCCTGTAATTGTTCCTCTCTCATGGCAAGACGGCAAATTTCAGGCCATGGAAGTTCTTTATGTTATAAAGCATCTGCCGGATATATTCGGTTTTCCGATAAGAACAATTGCAGGACTGTCAAATCTTACATCAGGAAGAGGGCATAAAGCCCAAAAACTTATTATGGAAAAAGCCTATCTTTCTATGCTTGCAGCTGCAGGTTTATCAATGATTATGATGAATGTATTCAATCGTGATACCATTAAAACTGTAAAGGCTTGCAATCTGCTTGTTGACGAAAAGATTTTCGCATGGGAAGAAATGTATTAGAGTTTGCCGGAATCTGATAAACGTACTTATTTTACTGTGCCGCCCCATTTTTTGAGATTTGTTGAAATAAATTCTACTACCATTCTGTGAGTTTTGCTGCCGTTGCCTTCCACCTTAAGTGGTTTTCCGAACTTAACGTAAATAGTTTTATGTGGATCAACCGGTCCCATGTCTTTGATGAATCTGCCATTTTCCTGGAAATCAGTTTTAAGCGCAACGGGTATTACAAGTACTCCGGCTCTTTTCGCAAGCTTCACCCCAAGTGAATTAAAAGAATCGGGATCGAAAACAGAGCTTCTTGTTGATTGAGGGAATATAAATACTGAATTTCCACTTTTTAAGCAGGCTTCTCCTTCAGACAGCACCTTGTAAAGATCTTCTCTTGGGTTTTGTCTTGATACCGCGATTGGTTTGGTAGCCTTCATAACAAAACGCCAGATTGGATATTCAAGCAGTTCTTCTTTTACCACAAAAGTAAGCTCTTTAAATGCCAGTATAATGGTCGGCATAATAAATGTATCCAACATACTCATGTGATTTGACACAAAAACAACAGGCTCTTTATGTTCGGATATGTAGCCGAGGCCGGACAAATCCAATTTACCCCCGGCGTATTCGATTATTTTAATTATCTGGAAAGATGACCGGTTCCATCTTTTTCGGCTATATTTTCCTATGCGTGCTATAAAAGCATCCCTTATTATTACATACATAATAAGGGAATAGTAGATAAGTGAAGGCAAACCAGGAATTATTTTAATAGGGAACAGCCATTTATTCCGGCTTATATAGCGGCTTTCCGATTTAAGTATTTGCGAGAACTTTTCGACATTCATCCAATAATAGCCCGACATACGATCTAAGAGCTCATCAAAAATCCATATTTATGTAATCAAGAATGGTATTTTTTCAGAACAAGGACAGCATTAGTGCCTCCAAAGCCGAAAGAATTTGTCATTACAACTTCTAAGTTTGCCTTACGTGCAATATTGGGGACATAATCAAGATCGCATTCATCGGCGGGATTGTCCAGATTTATGGTAGGCGGAATGATGCTGTCTTTAATAGCAAGTGCGGAAAAAACAGTTTCTATACCTCCGGCTGCGCCAAGAAGATGACCGGTCATCGATTTTGTAGAACTTACCGGTATATTATAGGCCTGATCTCCAAAAACAGCTTTTATTGCTCTTGTTTCATAAATATCATTAAGTTGAGTAGAAGTTCCATGTGCATTTATGTAATTAACTTTATCAGGTGTAATTCCAGCATCTTTTAGCGCCGATTGCATGCATCTTACCGCACCTTCTCCATCCGGAGGAGGCGATGTCATGTGGTATCCGTCTCCGGTCATTCCAAATCCTGACACTTCAGCATAAATATGTGCTCCTCTTTCAAGAGCGCTTGTAAGTGACTCAAGAACAAGAATACCACTTCCTTCTCCAACAACAAAACCATCACGATCTCTGTCAAAAGGACGAGAGGCTAATTGAGGCTCATTGTTTCGTGTTGATAGAGCTTTCATTGCGCCAAAACCGGCTATACAGGTCATGGTTATTACAGACTCGACACCACCGGTTATCATTGCATCTGCATAGCCGTTTTGGATAATCCTGAAAGATTCTCCTACAGCATGTGTTCCGGCAGCACAGGCAGTTGCTATTGATGCGTTGGGTCCTTTTGCGCCAAATATAATGGAAATCATACCAGGAGCCATATTCCCGATCATAAGCGGAATAAAAAACGGACTAACGCGTCCCGGTCCTTTTTTATTCAAATCGAGAATTGTTTTTTCCATTATACCAAGTCCTCCGAGGCCGCATCCTGTTATAGTTCCAACCCTGTCAGAATTTGAGCTGTTGATCACAAGACCGGAATCTTCAATAGCCATACGTGCTGCAGCCACAGCATAGGCAATAAAAGGTTCGGAGCGCTGGGCATCTTTTTTTGACATAAAATTTTCTGCCACAAACCCCTTGACTTCACCGGCAATCTTCGTATCAAATTTCGCAGTGTCAAACCTGGTTAATTCAGATATTCCCGATTTTCCGGCACACAAAGCCGACCAGGTTTCATCAACACCTATTCCAAGAGGTGTAATCAATCCAATTCCTGTTATAACAACGCGCCTGCTCAAAAATTCCTCCTTATAATTTAACAAAAATAATTAGAATATATAATTATAAAAAGCTCATATACCTATTTTAAGATTGTTATTGCTTGTTGCCCAATATGGGTTTTGAACACCTATAAGGGCTTATTCAGTTTTGAACACGTATTATTTTTAATGCGAATTTATATAGTCAATAACATCTTTAACAGTAAGAAGTTTTTCTGCAACCTCATCTGAAATATCTGTTTCGAACTCTTCTTCCATAGACATTATTAATTCAACCAGATCAAGCGAATCCGCACCAAGATCATCGACAAATGATGCTTCAGGGACAACTTTTTCAATCTCTACACCCAATTTTTCCGCAATAATTTTTTTTACTTTATCTTCAACTGACATTAATTAAATTCTCCTTTCATTTTCAGGTTACGCTGTTACCATTATTAAAATTTATTAAAATAAAAATTTAAATTTGTAATAAACAGATTGAATTGTCATTGAAAAGCAATGCCTAATCTTTAGTGTGCTTGATAAGCTATAATATAACCTATTGATTAAATAATGTTTATATGTCTATGAATCTGCTTATTTGACTTTATATAATCTAGTAATTTAATTAATAATAAATGTCAAGCCTTTATTTTGCAAAATATGTATCTGTTGTGAAATTGGTTAAAATTGATCCTGATTCGGTTTAAATAAAGAAATATATTTTAGGAAATTGTTTATAATATACTGATAATATTATTATACCAAGATGGTAAAATCAATGTAGGCAAGTGTTCGGAAATGGATGTGATTGAGGTGTTTGCTTAGATAGAAAAGTAATTATTTTAATCATAAAAAAGAGAAAAGATTACTAATTACTAATAACTTATATCTGCTGAACCGATAATGTGTGCTATATACTGATATCCAAATAAAATACATTAATAACAAATAATTATATGGCAGGATAAGGCTTTCCATACCCCGCCATATAAAGTAAATTCAACTTATCTGATTTCTAACCCGGTCTGCAACTTATTTAATCTTTATTTTTTAATGGGCTATTTGGGAGCATATCAATTTTAAAATATATAAGGAAAAGTTTCATGATAGTTTTGTTTTATTGATTAGCTTTTATCACCTTTAAAGCCTCTTCAAATATATTGTTTATTTTCAAAGTAATATCTGCAGCTTCATTAAGTAGCAGATTAACTTTGTCCATATTATTTGCTGTTACTTTTTTGGCCCAATCCTTGTATGTTTCGCTATGATCGATATTATGTTTAATCCAATGTTCCAATAATTTTACCATTTTTTCATCAAAGGACAATTCAGAAGATGAATCATGGCTATGGTGGTTATGATTATCGTGATGATGACTATGATCATGGGTCATTTTTTTGCTCCTTTTTTAATTTATTTCTCAATAGAATATCCCATGCAAGCATATTGACATGCAAGCATTATCTTTGTAAGTTTTATTCATAAAAATTAATTAATATTTCATAAAATTTTTGTAATAATTATTACCCGGCAGCAGAGTGTAGAGTGATATTATTTAAGTTTATTGCATATAACATGTTTTTGCCGGCCATGGAAATAATCGGGAGACAATTGTGATAGAATCAAAAGGTAAAATTAAAATCAAAACAAGGATTACCGAATTGTTCGGCATAGAACGGCCAATTGTTCAGGGTGGAATGATGTGGATTGCAGGTGCCGAGCTGGCATCTGCTGTTGCAAATGCCGGTGGAATCGGATTTATGGCGGCACTTGCTTTCCCTGATGCCGAAAGTCTAAGAGCAGAGATTAAAAGATGTAAAATTATGACCGAAAAACCTTTCGGAATTAATTTGACTTTTCTTCCGACACTTCGCCCGCCGGACTATCCGGCATATATCAGAGTATGTATTGAAGAAGGTGTAAAGTTTATTGAAACCGCAGGCCAGAATCCGGAAAAATATATGGATCAGATAAAATCAGGCGGTATCAAAGTTGTTCATAAATGCACTTCCGTAAGACATGCAGTTAAAGCTGAGAAAATTGGCTGTGATGTGATAAGCATAGACGGCTTTGAGGCGGCCGGACATCCCGGAGAAGACGATGTTACATCATTGATCCTTATACCGCTTACAAGAGATGCCCTGCGCATTCCAATTATTGCATCAGGTGGCTTTGCAGACGGCCGGGGCCTTGTTGCTGCTCTTGGGCTTGGAGCAGACGGTATTAATATGGGTACGCGGTTTGTTGCTACAAAGGAAGCGCCGGTTCATGAAAATATAAAACAGGCTTTGATTAATCACAGCGAACTTGACACACGTCTTATAATGCGATCAATGAGAAATACCGAGCGGGTGATGCACAATAAAGCGGTGGATAAGGTGCTTGAAATAGAAGGTCGCGGCAATATGCGTATTGAAGATATAGTACCTTTTGTTTCAGGTCTTGTCGGAAAACAAATGCTTGATTGCGGCGATATTGAAAAAGGAACTATTGCAGCAGGTCAAAGCATGGGGTTTATACGCGATATTCCGACATGCAAAGAACTTTTAGACCGTATTATGGAGCAGGCTGAAGATATAATAAAGGAGATTGGGAGAAAAATTGTATGAGAAAATTATTTGAAGAAACACAAATCAATGGAATGATTCTGGCCAACAGGTTTGTCCGGTCTGCTACCTGGGAAGGGCTATCTAATGATGATGGCAGTGTTACACCCAGGCTTTTAGATTGCATGATTGCTCTGGTAAAAGGAGGTGTAGGGCTGATTATTTCCGGCCATGCTTATGTGCAAAGGGCAGGGCAGGCAAGCTTTTTGCAGCTTGGGGCTTACAGCGACGATTTGCTCCCAGGTCTTACGGCTATGGCTGATGCGGTGCATAAAAACAATGGTAAAATTGTCTTACAGCTTGCTCATGCCGGGGTTTTTGCCAATACTAAGTTGACCAAAGTTCCATCTTTTGCTGTTTCCGATATCGGGGAAACAAGTAAATCACCTCACAGCGTTCTGACCTTACCGGATATTAAACAGATTGTTCAAAACTTTGCCGATGGGGCAAAAAGAGCTAAAAAAGCAGGTTTTGACGGTGTTCAGATCCATGCGGCTCATGGATATCTGATAAGCCAGTTTTTGTCTCCGGCATTTAACAGACGCACTGATGAATACGGGGGCAGTATTGAAAACAGAGCGAGAATTTTAATGGGGGTATTAAAGTCTGTAAGAAACTCAGTAGGGCCGGATTATCCCGTGATGGTAAAAATGAATGTTGCGGATTTTATAGAAAACGGTCTTGAACTTAAGGATTCTGTTCAGGCAGGAAAAATTCTGGAATCCGAAGGTATAGATGCTATTGAGCTAAGTGGCGGAGTATTAACGGGCGGCAAACTTATCCCAAGCCGCAAAGGAATAAATTCTGAAGCAAAGGAAGCTTATTTTCTTCAGGAAGCTAAAGCATTCAGGGAGAATACTTCCGTTCCGCTGATTCTTGTAGGAGGAAACCGCTCCTTTAAAATGGCTGAAAAAATAATTGCTGATGGCACTGTAGATTATATTTCCATGTGCCGTCCCTTAATAAGAGAGCCGGGTCTTATTAACCGGTGGAAATCAGGAGATATCGCCAAATCAGCCTGTATTTCGGACAACCAGTGCTTCGGGCCGGCCTTGGCAGGAGAAGGTGTTTGCTGTGTAACGGAGAAAAAGGAACATGTATAAACACGCATTTGTATAGGAAGCATTAATGCTGTCAGGCCATGCAATTGCAGATTTATTTATACCTTTGCCGAAATTTTCTTCATCATAGCCTGCAACGTCTTGAAATTCGCTAACCACGATACCGAGCATAACCAGAGCAACGCGTACTCCATGTGAACAGATTTCACGACGAAGGCCTTCTGCTATTGCTCCTATAGCAAACTTGCTGGAGCCGTAGAATCCGCTGAACGGAGATACGTTTTTCCTACAACGGAACCTACGGCAATAATATCTCCGCTTTTACGTTTAACCATATACTGCCCTGCTTGCCTCAAGGGCTGTAGCGCGCCCAATGCCTGAAACTTGCGCCGGTTACTATAGCGGTTTTTCCAAAAAGTGGTTTATTGTTATCGCTCATTTTCTTTGGTCCTGTTTATTATTGATCATAGATTTACATAAAATCAGGCATAAAACATTAATTATTCATAGTAGTTGAATGATTATAAATTCAGTTTTATCAATACCAGAACAATAGTATGAGATTATGCAGCTGATATATGCGCATATATCCTTAACAAAAGTATAAGTTGAAGGCAAGGAAGATCAATAATTATTTAACTGTTCGATTTTGTATATAATAAACATCATATCACGTTTTATCTATTGACATATAATCCCTTCATTTGAGAAAAAATTTAAGACTTATTGAGCAGGAATGAAGTTTTCCACTGTAATGGAGATAAATCATGTCGGAAGAAAAAGTCGAATTTATTAGCAATGATAAAATTGTTTTAGAAGGATTATTTGATCCGGGAACAAAAAAACATGGTGTTATCATAACTCATCCTCATCCGCTGTATGGCGGTGATATGTATAATAATGTCGTTGAAACAATAAAGGCCGGATATTATAATAAGGGGTACTCAACATTAAGATTCAATTTCAGAGGTGTGGGAGCAAGCGGCGGCGATTATGGCGAAGGCGTTGGAGAACAAAAAGACGTTATTGCCGCATATGAGTTTTATTTAAAAAGGGGAGTGGATCAAGTAGATCTTTGCGGGTATTCCTTTGGTACATGGATTAATGCTCAGATTTCAGATAAAATAAATGTAAATTCATCTATAATGATATCTCCGCCTGTAGCCATGATGCAATTTGAACCTGCTTTTAAAATACCCCACTTAAAACTTGCAGTAACCGGCAGCAGAGACGAATTTGCACCTCCTGAAATGCTTAAACAGCTGGTTGCCGATTGGAACATAAGAGCAGATATCAAGATAATCGACGGGGCGGATCATTTCTTGTCCGGATATGAAAGCAAGCTGGCGGAAATTATAAAGGAATATATATGAAACGCAGATAAACACAAATAAATGAAAGAACTATTCAGAATAGAGAGAGCTAAACTGATCTATTCCTGCTTCAATTTTAAAACTTCCAATAAAACGGTCTAACGTCCCAAGCAAAAGATAGAATACAATATTGAGCCAGTTTCAAAACGTCTCATTTTGGTCAATCTCTGCGTTGTCGGTATTCTTGGTATTCTATTCTAAAAAAGAAATCTAACCTCCATTAATATAGTTATCCGATAGAATTTTAATTTATAATATGTTAGCAAAAATATATTAACGATAATTATATAAATATAACTTATTTTATTTATTAAATATAATAAGTTATTTATATCTAATATAAGTAATAATATATTTTAGATATTACAGTATAATTCATATTTATACTTCTATATTGTTAAAGACAATAAAATATTTAATACCAATTAAATAAATAACTAAAGTTTCGCAGTTGAGTAATCGAGTTGATTACAAAGTACATTTTCAATAACTTCAAGAATATATAATATATTATTTCTGTCAATTTCATCAGATAATAGCTGACTTGACATAATGATAAGCT